>Ga0206981_10052_pt2 | contig 27309 bp, 16 predicted proteins | sample Alteio_BWMinCont_17_FD_153312 | JGI IMG/M metagenome (GOLD analysis project Ga0206981, IMG submission 153312) | Enriched cells from forest soil in Barre Woods Harvard Forest LTER site, Petersham, Massachusetts, United States -... | ecosystem: Environmental > Terrestrial > Soil > Temperate forest >... | reverse complement strand
GGCAATGGGAACAGGCTTTGCCTGGAGAGCGGGTATGCGCTTCAGATATTCCTGGTAGTGTTCGTATTTCGCGCGCACCTGGACGGCGGGTGCACGTTCCCACTCGATAAGCGACAAAGGTGGATCGATGGGTACTTTCTTCTGCAGCTTTATGTCGGTGTGTTGCGTGCCGGATGCGTAATAGTGCTCGCTGATCATGTCGATGTTATCGAGGCAGTTCAGCAGCATCTGGCCAGTCCAGTCCGCCGCCGATAGATAGTCTGGAACATATTGACCGTCGATGCGTCTCGCCTGGTCCGCCCCTTCCATCACGTCGGGCATGGCGCCGCCGGCAATGAGCTTAATGAAGGGATCTGCCCTGCGCATCTCCTTGGCAAAGAGGTTGTGCTTGAGTTCGAACTGCGGAAGGGACATGGAGCCCATCTGGTAGTCGCCCCAGGGCTCATTGCCGACGCCCCAGAGCTTGACGCGATACGGCGCGGCATGGCCGTTTTCAGTGCGCCATTTTCCCATGGGTGTGGTGGGGGCGCCGTTCGTGTATTCAACCAGTTCGCGCGCTGACCAGGCGTCTCCGAAGCCTGCGTTGACGGTGATATAGGGATCGACGCCGAGAAGGCGACAAAGGGTGAGGAACTCGTCCGTACCGACGTCATTGGGCTGTACGGCGTGCCAGACGGGATCGAAGATGGGCGGGCGCTTGTCGATGTCGCCGATACCGTAGCGCCACTCGTACGCGGAGACAAAGTTGCCCCCGGGAAAACGGAGAACGCCGAAGCGCATCTGCTTCAGCGCGGCGATGACCTCGGAGCGAAAGCCGTCGATGTTGTCCGCGGGCATGAGCGAAACCGCGCCAATATGGAATGAACCGTTGCCTGTGCCGGTGATCTCAAGTGTTGCGTCATCGAAGTTTGTCCAGACAGTGTAGCGTAGCGGGAACTTGCGGTATGCGGCGCCGAGCATGCGAATCGTGACGGTCTGGCGATCGGTGGCTTCCTTGCCCCAGATGAGCGTGACCTTGACTACCGTTCCGGGCGAGCCGTTCAGCGCGATACGACCGGTATAGGCGTTGCCTTTGCGGACCGCGATTCCCGACTGGCTGAGGCCATGCGGTTCTTTGCCATCGAGTCTGACGAGCGGCGATTGATCTCCCGTGTAGGGCGACTTGGCATCCATCGTCACGACATCGGCGCCCCCGATTGGCTTCCACCAGCGCGTGGGCGCGCGGCGGAAGCGCGGGTTACCGCCGGCGTTGGCCACCACAGTGGGAGGAGTGGGCGCAGCGGCAGCAACAGGATAAAAGAACTTGCGGTCGACAAGCATCTCAGACCAGATGCCTGTGTTGACGATGTCGCCGCCGTGCTCGAGGAACTGGCCGTAGATGTTTTTCGATATAGGTGCGCCTGTCTTTGAGGTATCGATGGTGGCGTTGACAATACGATTCTGAGACCATAGGGCGCTGGGCAGCACAAGTAGAAAAGGGAGACACACTGCCGGGTGTAGGGAAAGCGTTTTCGCGAACGCGAGCTTTAGGAACGACTGCATGGTCCGTTTTCTCCTCATACTGGATGAGCAAATGCCGATGTGCGTGCGATCAGCGACCGTCGTTGAAATGCGAAGATCGTCCGTGACTCTTGGAGGCATCGATGGATAGGTGGACATTCTCCGCTGCTATAACCTGCACAGGCATCATTGCGGACACGAGAGCTAAACCGAGCAGAAACCCGCACTTCATGAATTTCTCCGGGAAACAAGAGGCATTGTTGGATGAGTGGTCGAACGAAGTCATTGTCCGTCCATGTCACGCATTACAATTCCCCTCTTAGTTCACTTCTTGAACCCATTGACATTACAGACTGAATACAGAATGAGACAAGTGAAATAAATCGCTTTATTTTTATCGATTTCGTCGATGTTTTTTCTTCTTGTAAGTCGGTTCGGGGCCCGCAATAATCTGTAGCGCTTAGATCGTTTCGAGCTCGCGGCTCATTCCCAACAGCTCTGCAAGCGCATTGGCTTCTGGATTGCTCACGCTCAAATCTCTGCCGACAAGGTTCAACCGGACATCGCGGGTCTTGCCGGCCGGCAGCGGAAGTGCCACGCAATCACCCCTTTCTAGTTCTGACAGGATGCGGTACTTCGGTAGCCAGCCGAAACAAAGACCGCTCCGAACGGCTGAAATGGCAGACTCGATCGTGCCAACTGGAAGAACGCGTTGAGCCGGGAGGCGCGGCTGTTGTTTCAGGCTTCCGGATGCTGCACTTTCGATGGACACCAAAGTGTGCTGCATCAGGTCGGAACGCGAGAGCCTACGTCGGATTGAGAGAAGGGGATGATCATGGCGCGCAACTGCAATCATTCCGATCACGAGGATTGGCTTTACAAGGATTTCGCGGGATACCAGGCCCGTTATGCAGATTTGCGCGTTGTGTAGGGAGAACTCTGTGTCGGCAGAGAGAAACGTACCCTGCCGTAGCCTCAGCCTGGCATGCGGATAACTGCGCGAAAACGCCGCCAGTGCTTCGAAGAGACGGTCATCGGGAAAAATGCTGTCAACAGATATTCGAACCTCCGAAGCACCTCCCGAGGCGATGACGCGAGCGCGCTGCTCAATCCCATGAAATCCGGCTAGATGGGGCTCTACGTCCGCTAAAAGCGCCCTACCCGCCTCAGTTAGTTGCGCTTTCCTCCCATGGATTTCGAACAGACGAACACCCAGCTGCTCCTGCAGACGGCCGATCGCATAACTGATGGTCGATTGAGACCGATTCAGCTTGTGAGCGGCAGGCGCAAAGCCTCCCAACTGCACGACCGCTTGAAGAATCTCCCAGGCGTCTAGAGTCGTATCCATGGATCGAGGATACATCGAATAAATCGATGTACTAAATGGAAAAATGCGACTGTTCTTCTGGAATCTCGTTCCGGTAAGATGCCGCTGTCCTGAGAAAGGCGGTTCTTGTCAGACTAGAGGTCTGCCAGAATTGTCTGCACAACCGCTTGGGTGGCACCCTGGGGCGATCAGCCTCGGGGATAGATTGAGAAATGGATAACGGGATGGAGAGAATTCGATGAAGAAACTTGCAGTCGCGTTACTTCTGCTTTCAAGCTATTGCTACGCACAAACCACTGATGGATTCGCCCCTGCTTCGACCAATGTGTGGAACGCCGAGTACCCTCGCGTCGACGACAGCGGCAAAGCCGAGTTCCGCATCAAGGCTCCGAACGCCACAGCGGTAAAGCTCAACTTCTGGAGTAATCCTAAACTCGACATGGTAAAGGGATCCGACGGGTTTTGGACTGCCACCACGCCTCCCCTCGTGCCCGGTTTTCACTACTACAACTTCAATATCGACGGAGTGGATGTGAACGATGCGGGAAGCCATGCCTTCTATGGTGGGGGCAGGGACGCCAGCGGCATCGAGATTCCCGAACCGGGGGCAACATACTACCTTCCCCAGGATGTTCCGCACGGCGCCGTACGCGAGATATGGTATTCGTCCAAAGTTACTGGCAGCTGGCGGCACACCGTTCTTTATCTGCCGCCGGGCTACGACACACAGGCAAAGACGCGCTATCCCGTGCTGTATCTTCAGCACGGTGGCGGCGAAGACGAGACAGGCTGGATCAAGCAAGGCCATGCCAACTTCATCCTCGACAACTTGATTGCGAGTGGAGCCTCTAAGCCGATGATCATCGTGATGGCCTACGGCTATGCGCGGCGTGCCGGTCACGTAGATCAGGACCTGGCGGGGAAGCCATTCGGCTCGCCCGAGATGATGAAAGCGATGCAGGAGATGTCGCAGGTCTTTGAAGATGATTTGACGCAGGCCCTGATTCCGTACATCGACTCGAATTTCAGGACGCTCGCCGACCGCGACCATCGCGCCATGGCCGGGCTCTCGATGGGCGGGATGCAGACCTTTCAGGTTACATTCGATCACCTCGACCTCTTCTCCTACATTGGCGGCTTCAGCGGCGCGGGCGGAATGATGATGATGCGCAGCAATGAGAAACCCGACATGAAGACAGCCTTCAACGGCGCCCTGGCCGATCCGTCAGCATTTGCAAAGAAGGTGCACCTGCTCTGGATTGGCGTGGGGACCGAGGAACCAGCACAGATGCATGCCGGCATCGCGAGACTGCATGACTCGTTGACTGAAGCGAACGTCAAGCACGTCTTCTACGAGTCGCCGGGCACCTCTCATGAGTGGCAGACGTGGCGCCGCGATCTGAAGGATTTCGCGCCGCGGCTGTTCCAGACGGGAAGCCAACCGACCGTGGCATCGCGGTAAAGCGGCCCACGAGACGGCGATTTTCAAATTGTGTCGGCCTGCGTGTTGTGATCGGCATGCGGAATGTTTGTGGAAGATAGCGCGACCGCAAGACGGTCGCCTGCGCTCCAACTGGAGGTTCAACATGAACAAGTGCATGACCCGAACGATGCAAAGATTTGTCTTGGGAAGTGGATCGTTTTTCTTTGCCTTGGCAGTACAGACTGCGATCGCTCAAGGTGCAGCAACTTCTCCGTATTTGGACACCAATTTGACACCTGAACAAAGGGCTGCCGACTTAGTGCAGCGGATGACTCTTGCCGAGAAGGCCTCGGAAATGCAGAACAATTCAGCGGCTGTGCCCCGGCTCAATGTTCCCGCCTATCAATGGTGGAGTGAGGCCCTCCACGGAGTTATAAACGACGGCGTGACCGAGTATCCGGAACCCATCGGTCTGGCTGCCACCTTCGATACGGCAGGAATTCACGCCATGGCAGCTCAGATTGGCGTCGAGGGGCGCATCAAGCACGTGCAAAATGCGCGCGAAGGACACACCGGCATCATGGGAGGCCTCGATTTCTGGTCACCGAATCTGAACATCTTCCGTGACCCGCGCTGGGGCCGCGGGCAGGAGACTTATGGAGAAGACCCGTTCCTCACTGGCCGTATGGGTGTTGCTTACGTCAGCGGATTGCAGGGTGACAATCCAAAGTACTACCTGGCCATCGCAACACCGAAGCACTACGCGGTGCACAGCGGACCGGAGCCAACGCGGCATTTTGCCGATGTGGACGTCAGCAAGCACGATGAGGTAGACACCTACGAGCCGGCTTTCCGCGCCGCTGTCGTGGAAGGCAAGGCCGGTTCGGTCATGTGTGCGTACAATGCCATCAATGGCGAGCCGGCGTGCGCCAGTCAATATCTGCTGCAGGACCAGTTACGGGGCAAATGGGGCTTCAAGGGATATGTGGTCTCCGACTGTGACGCTGTCAGGGACGTTGCCGCCAATCATCGCTATCGTCCAACACAGACACAGGGCGCGGCCGTTTCCGTCATCCGCGGTATGGACAACGAATGCGTCACCTTTACTTCGAGGTTCGGCGAGCCGGTTGAAAAGGCCTATATCGATGCGGTGCAGCAGGGGTACCTGCCGGAAAGCACACTGGACACGGCGTTGATTCGTCTGTTCACCGCACGGATAAAGCTCGGCATGTTCGATCCTCCAGATATGGTTCCCTATTCGAAGATAGATGAGAAGGAACTTGACAGTGCTGAACACCGTGCGCTGGCTCGCAGGCTCGCTAACGAGTCTATGGTCTTGCTTAAAAACGATGGAACTCTTCCGCTTAAATCCGGGATACAGAAGATTGCTGTCATCGGTCCACTTGCAAATCAGACAAAGGTGTTGCTGGGCAACTACGCAGGAAAACCGACACACAGCGTTTCCATTCTCGATGGCCTTAAGGCGGAGTTCCCGAACGCGAAGATTACCTACATTTCTGGAACCCAGTTCTTGCGCAACGATGGAGACCCGGTTCCGGATACCGTGCTGACAACTCCCGACGGAAAGCCCGGCCTGAAGACGGAGTACAGGGAATCAACGGGCCAGCCCGGCGCACAATCGAATCCAACGCTCACGACCAGAACTGAGGCGAATGTCAATCTCTCCGAAAGCAATTTACCCGCGGAAGTTGCCGGGAAAAAGACCATCGCCGTGCATTGGACAGGTTCGATCACGCCCGCTGAGACTGGCGATTACCTACTTGGGATGCGCGGAACAGGCTTCGGAAGACTATCGATTGGCGGCAAGCAAGTTGCGACGCTGGTAGCCTACGGCGAAGTCGAAGCAGCCACTGGTCGCGCTCACCTGATCAAGGGACAGAAGACTGAGCTGAGCCTAAATTACAGCAGCTTGCCCGGTGCGCCACACGCACAACTTATCTGGGCGAAGGTGAATGATGCACCCTCGCCCGAGGCCATTGCAGCCTCAAAGAATGCCGATGTTGTACTTGCTGTTGTCGGCATCACCAGCAGGCTTGAAGGTGAAGAGATGCCAGTGACCGTACCTGGGTTTTTAGGCGGAGACCGCACCAGCATCGATCTTCCCGAGCCGGAAGAACAACTAGTCGAAGCCGTGGCAGCAACCGGAAAGCCGCTTGCCGTTGTTCTCCTGAACGGGAGCGCTCTGGCAGTGAACTGGATCAGCGAGCACGCCAACGCCGTTCTCGAATCCTGGTATCCAGGTGAAGAGGGCGGAGCGGCGGTGGCTGAGACGCTGAGCGGCAAAAACAATCCCGCGGGACGGCTGCCCGTTACCTTCTACACCAGCGTCAACCAGTTGCCCAACTTTGAGGATTACGGGATGGCCAACCGGACCTATCGGTACTTCGAAGGAAAGCCGCTGTATCCGTTCGGGTACGGGCTCAGCTACACAACGTTCAGCTACAGCGACCTCAGTATCTCCACGCAGCCCTTTACTGCGGGAGAGCCCGTTAACGCCGATGTGACAGTGACAAATGCTGGCAAGGTCGCGGGAGATGAGGTCGTCCAGCTTTATCTCAAGTTCCCTCCCGTAAAGGGTGCGCCCCTCCTCGCTCTCCGTGGATTCCAGCGCGTGCATCTCGAACCGGGCGCAAGCCAGCAGGTTCACTTCGAACTCAAGAACCGTGATCTGGGAATGGTGACCGAAAGTGGAAACCCAATCATCGCCCAGGGGGATTACACGATCAGCATCGGCGGAGGCCAGCCAGAGACAGGTTTGCCCGCAGTTACCGGAAAGTTCCATGTCGAAGGCCAAATCGACTTACCGGAATAGAGGACATCGGCTGATCGCCGTGTTGAGGAAAGGGGAAGATCTGTGCACAGACGAGACTTCTGCAAACTACTTGCCATCGCTGCAGCCTCGGAAACTGTTTCATCCTATGGGCAGGCCGCACAAGAAAACGAGCCGGCGTTGCCGAGCGGGTTCAACCGGTACACGCAGGACTACACTCAGTTTTGCGCATTGCCGCCCGAGAAGAGGGTTTTCTACAGGGTGCGCGACGGAAAGATTGTAGAGGAACAGCTGGATGAGCCGGCTTGGCAACAGCCAGCCTGGAACTATGCTCCGGGAGCACAATCCGTCGCGGGTGGACTGTGGGACGATGTGCCCTCGCAGTCGCCAATCGCCGATCTTGCAGGCGATGGTCCGTTCAAACCAACGTGGGATTCGTTGCTCGAATATAAGGCCCCTGAATGGTACCAGGATGCCAAATTCGGCATCTGGGCTCATTGGAGTCCGCAGTGCGTAGCCGAAGCCGGAGACTGGTACGCACGCAATATGTATGTCGAAGGCCAGCGGCAATACAAATATCACCTCGAACATTATGGGGCGCCGTCGCGGTTCGGCTACAAGGAGCTTTGCGCACAATGGACCCTGCTGAACTGGGAGCCGGATGAGTTGATTGCGCGCTACAAAAACGCAGGCGCGAGGATATTCATTGCGTTGGCTAATCACCATGACAGTTTTGACGCCTGGGATTCGAAGCATCAGCCATGGAATGCTGCCGCAATCGGCCCCCATCGCGATGTCATCGGCACATGGGCCACGGCTGCGCGAAAGCAGGATCTACGGTTCGGTGTGACGGTGCATCAGGCGCGCAACTGGTGGTGGTTTCAGCCTTCGCATGGTTCCGACAAGTCCGGACCAAACGCTGGAGTTCCGTATGATGGCCGTCTCACGCAGACTGAAGGCAGCGACCAGTGGTGGCAGGGGCTCGATCCTCAGCGGCTCTACGGTGTGAAGCACCCCGCTAACGCATTGCCCGATACATCGTATGTGAAAAACTTTTACGATCGGACTCGCGATCTCATCGATCAACACAATCCTGATTTGCTCTACTTCGACGATTCCCTACTGCCGCTCGGCTGGGCCGGGATGAATATCGGCGCATACTTCTACAACAACAGCCTGAAGAGACACGGGGGCAAGATGGAAGCCGTTGTGAACATCAAGGATGTTCCAGAACGGCTGGCTAAAGCTGTCGTCGCTGACTATGAACGGGGGCTGACTGCTGGGATCATGAAGCATCCCTGGCAGTCAGAGACCTGCATCGGCGCTTGGCACTATCTTCGCTTTCTCTACGAGAAGCCGGGTGAATACGGCGGCTATTTGCCCCCGCGCGATGTCATCCACTGGCTTATTGACACGGTGAGCAAGAACGGCACATTCATTCTCAATGTCCCCGGCAGGCCCGACGGAACCATTGACAGCAAAGAAATCGCGGTGCTCGACGGCATCACTGCATGGATGCAGACAAACGGCGAGGCGATCTATGACACTCGGCCATGGAAGATCTATGGCGAAGGACCCAATAGCATAAAGGCAGGGGCCTTCCAGGGCGAGAGCGTGAGCAAATTGGGAGAGAAAGATATCCGCTTCACGCGCAATAAGGCGAACTCCGTGATCTACGCGCTGGTGCTGGGCTGGCCGACAGAGCCGTTTACCGTACAGTCTCTAGGACTCTCAACAGCAGCAGCACCTGGCAAGATTGGCAAACTGGAACTCCTCGGAACCGGCCAGAAAATCAACTGGAAGCAGCAGAATGATGCTCTGCGCATAGAGCTTCCACAGCTTTATAGACCGGCTGTCGACTATGCGGCTGTGTTTAAAGTGACGTTGGCGTGAGCACTCAGACCCAGGGCCGAACCGATCAGTCCACACGTTTTTGTTCGTTCCTCAATCCAATGCTTCCATGCAATCTGAGGGGTACGGTACAGCCGCAAGAGCTTCCATCGAGCCGAACGCGGCTGCGTACAGCTCAGTCCTCCTTCCCCAGCTCGATTTTCAAATTGCGACCATCGTAGGTGATGACTCGATCGGCGGCAGCGGTCGATTCACTACCCACACCATGCCCCGGTTTAACAAGGACAATGTGGAACGTCCGCTTCGCGAGCATGCCGGGGAAGCTTCCCGATCGATCTCCAATCGACAACATTCGGCGCCGGTCATTCCACTGGAAATGGATTGTGGCTCGCGCAGCGCGTTCGTAAGCGTAGCCATCGCCGCTGTCCTCGTACAACTCGAAGCTGGCGTCTTTGCCCCCGTAGATTCTAACCTCCACTGGATCTTGCCGCTCCGATGCGGATTGAACTACGGTCCCAAGAGGCACGATACTTCCGGCCTTGACCAGGATCGGAATCCGATCGAGTGGAGCATCCACCGTAATCGTTTCTCCGCCTTGGTAGGTCTGCCCCGACCAGAAATCAACCCAGTTGTCAGCTGCCGGCAAGACGACAGCGCGATTCGTCGCGCGCGGCTCGGTGACAGGGTTGATCAGAAGGGAATCGCCGAAGAGGAACTCATCGCTCACCTGCCGCACCGTCGTGTCGTTGGGATACATAAACGGCAGTCCCCGCATGACGATCTCGCCCCGGTTGGTCACGCCCCAGGCCGAGGAGTAAATGTAGGGCAGCAGACGATAACGCAACTCGTCGTACTGCCGGAGCACCTTCTCTACCTCAGGACCGTATTTCCACATCTCCGTATCGGATTTGTAGCCGTGGATACGAAAGATAGGGGAGAATACGCCGAACTGGAACCAACGAATGAGCAATTCGCGATATTCAGGAGATGTGTACTGATCGGCTGGGCGGAAGAAGCCACCGATGTCAGTTGTCCAATAGGGAAAACCTGACATTCCGAAACTGAGACCGGCCGGAATCTGCCGCCGCAGCGTATCCCAGTTGGCCGAGATATCTCCCGACCACGAGATCGTGCCATTTCGCTGTTCGCCTGTGTAGGCCGAGCGTGTGAGGATGACCACTCGCTTGTCTTCGCTAGCGGCTCTTTGCCCTTGATACACCGCGGACGTTTCAAAGAGAGGGAATGCGTTGCGAAAATTCTTTCCGGGGCCGAGAAACGTTGCATCATCCTTCAGCGGATCGCCCTCAGGCTCCGAAGCGTCGAGCCACCATCCGTCAAGGCCGTCGCTGAACAGATTTCGATTGATATCGGACCAGAACATCTTCTGTGCTTGGGGATTGAACAGATCTGCCCAGTTCTCACGTTCCTTCGCTTCGCCGGGCTCGCCTGTGCTTGCGGCGCTCTTAAGCACCAGGTTATGAGCAACAAACTCCTTGTCGACCGCAGTCTCCGCTCCGAACTTTGCCCAAACCGAAATGACCAGATGAAAATTCTGGCGATGCAGAGCAGCCGTCATCTCGGCGGGATTCGGATAAGCACTCTCGTCAAAGCGCATTGCATTCCAACCGTATTTGCCCCAGTACTGCCAATCCTGCACCAAAACATCCACGGGGATCTTGCGTTGGCGAAACTCGGCGGCGATGTCGAGAATCTGCTGCTGGCTTGAGTAGCGTTCGCGGCACTGCCAAAAGCCGTACGCCCACCTCGGCAGCAACGGGACAGCGCCCGTGAATTCGCGATACTCTGCGACAACTTTGGTCGGCTCGGGCCCGTATAAGAAGTAATAGTCGACCGCATCTCCCACCTGCGACCTGAAAGTCATGGTATCGGAAGGAGTCCGGACGGCGAGCTTCGCATCCCCTCCAGTCTCGGCGATCACCTTGTAGGTCGTGTTGGCGGCCAGAGATATCTTGGCCCCCGCCGAGAGAGGAAGCCACATATTCTGAAGATCTATGATCTGGCGCCCATCGACTGACAATCTGAGTTTGTTGCGGTAGTTTCCGCTTAGAAGGAATCCATAGTCTCCCGCAGGACCAGTCTGAACGTTCCCCGTACCGTTCTTATCGAGTTGAACCGTTTCGCTCGCAGGATTGAAGTCCGTGAGCGCAGGATTATTCCAAAGCAACGCGTACCCGTTGGTCGAAATCAGAAATGGAATTGCAATATTCGTATTCGCCTGCAGGAGTTGAACAGGTATGCCGCGCAGATTGAAGAACCCCTCTTGGTGCTGCCCTAGGCCGTAGAGCGCTTCTCCTGGCGAGAGCTGGAACGTCTGCCGCAGGCCATCGGTGGAATCACCAACGTCGGCAGCCGGAACAGATCGGCCGTCCTTGGGCTGTTCACCGAGGATTGGGTCTCCTCCGGCGGTGAAAAATCGGACGGCGCCGGTGGTCTCGTCTACCTCGACTTTCACCTTTGCAGTCGCGACTTGAATGTGAGACCCAGCCGAGGTCGTGGTGAACTTTGCGCCTGAGCATGAATGGTTTACAGCAGGCACAATCGGTGTTTTCTGGTGATTTGCCGTAGGGCCCGCGACAATGTGAAAGACGCTGTCGGAGCAGACCTCGACTCGAACAAAGCCGCGTGCAGAGTGAATCACCGCTCCGTGGTCCGTTCGCTCGAGAGCTTGCGCATGATTGCGAAGAACAATTATGACCAACGCGGCAAGGCAAACACCGAGCGAGCGAAGACGCTTTCTGAAAGGCAGGAAGTACATGAAGACGAGCTCCTCATTCGAAATTGCAGGTGAAACTACCTAAGAATTACGCAGGGTCGAAATGAACCCGCACTCCTGCTGTAAAAACATACTGCGACTTCGGACGAAGGTACTTACTGGCGGCTCACATCCGTGCCACTCTGCTCCAGTACGAGACGTGCGCGATCATTCCTTCGGTCCTTGAGACGCTTCGCTTCTTTGAAGGCCTGGTCCGCTCCAGCCTGGTTGCCCGATTTCTGGTAGAGGCGAGCCAGCTGATAGTGGATGCTTCCGTCCTCATCGGTTGACAGGCCCAGTTTGTATTCCGCAATTGCTGCTTGAACTCGGTCGATTTCGGTATAGACTCTCCCCAGAAGAGCGTGGTAACGAGGGACAAGCTCCGGCTTGAGATTTGCGCACTTCAGCAGATAGGGTTCTGCCTGAGAAAATTGATTGCGTTGCACGAGAATCTCGCCGGCGAGTAGATTCGCCTCCGGATCGGTCCCGTCCTCGGTCAGAAGAGATTCGTCGAGATTGAATGCTTCGTCGGTCTTCAACTCGGCGAACCATGTGATTGCCAGGCTCAGTCGCGCATTGCGGTTCTTCCGGTCCAAGGCAACGGCTTTTCTGTATTCCGCTTCCGCTTCATCCCATCGGCGTTTTTCGCGAAAGACATCGCCAAGCAACACATGCATGCGCGGAGAGTTGGCGTCGATCTCGCCGGCGCGAACCAAGGCAGCGATGGCGAGTTTTTGGTCGGCTTTACTTTCCCAATAAAGGCCCGCGACGCGGGTTTTAGAATTCTTCTTCAGAACCTGTGCTGCAAAGGATGTCGTTTGAAAATCCGCCGCGTAATAGGAACAAAACGCCAGAAGCTGCTGGTCGCTGCCCTGTGCCGACAGATCACCCTTCAGAGCCTCGTCACAATTTGAATACTTTCCTTCCTCAGCAAGCCGCGCGGCGGCTGCAGTTAACGCAACCGAGGGCGGCCTTTCCTGAGCAAGATTGAATGCGGATGGCGTTTCATCGGAGAGAAATGCGACCTCAATCAAATTGGCTAAATCGATTGGAGAGGAACCATTCTGCTTGGTGCGCGCCAGGTCGGCAAGGGACTTGCCTTGTTCTGGAGTAACAGAACCACGAAACAGCGATAGGCTCGACTGAACAAAGACGGGATCGGCGTTCGCAATCGGTTCCAGCCTGCTGAGCGCGGCTTCCTGGTTACCAGAGGCTGCATCGACGACCGCCAGGCCGAGAACTCCCAGTCCGCAATGAGAATGAGTTTGGAGTTCGTGCTCGAACTCACTCCGGGCTGCGACAACGTTCTGCTGCCTCAACAGTGTGATTCCATACTCCGCGAAGCCGCAGGCTGGCGGCGGTATTATGGCGATTGCATGTTTGTATGCCTCTTCCGCGTCTAGCAGCTTCCCTTCCTCAGCAAAAACCTCAGCCGCTCTCAATTTGACATACGCGGAATCGCTATAGGTCGAGGTCATCACGCGCGCGTCATTCTCTGTTTGTTGGAGATATGAGGTGCCGAGGTCAAGCCACGAGTCACCCCGATCTGGAGCCTGTTGGACCTCCTTCAAATACTGTTCCGTGGCGTCCTCACTCCGGTTCAGCACGGCATAGACCCTTCCCAGTGATCGAACGGCTTGGACGTCATTTGGATTGAGCCTCACAGCGTTCTCAAGATGAGGAACGGCTGCCGCAGGTTGGTCGGATTGCAGATACTCCAGCCCTAAAAATAGCTGTGGAACGAACAACGATGGCTTGAGACGAGCAGCTTGCTCAAAACTCTTCATCGCCTCGGAAATTTTTCCCGATTCGTGTTCCATGAGGCCAAGGTTTGCCCACAGCTCGGGAATCGATGGCTCCAGTGCAGTTGCCTTCCGATAGCTGTCCGCTGCTTGAGAAAACTCGCCTCTTGACTGAGCTGCGCGAGCCTCAGCGACGAGGGACTCCAGTGTTTGCGTGTTGTCTTCCGCCGCGGCGATCGCCTTCCCGTATGAGAACAGGAACGAGATCGCCAGGCAGAAGGTAGGCAGGATCCTCTGCATTGGTGGACTCTACCTTGTGATCTTCAACGATAGCTGCACTTGTCTCGCTCCCTGGGTACCACCGATCTCTCCCATGGTGGAATCTCCGAGGTTGATATCGGGCGAATCGAAGTTGGCGTGGTTGAAAGTGTTGAACATCTGTGCAGTGAACTGCATGCGGAATTTCTCTGTGAGGTTGAACCACTTTTGGATTCCTAGATCCTCGTCGACGTATCCAGGAGCCCGCAGGTTGGAGAAGTAACGGGGAGCATTGCCGAATGTATATGCGGGCGCTTGCGTAAAGGCCGCCGGATTGAACCAGCAAATCTTGCTCCCCACAGCTTGGCCATTGGGGCATGTGCCGCTCTTGAAGCTGACTCCGGACACAATGTTCGCATGCTGATTGCCTCCCCAGAGACTAGCGGCGTTGGCATTGGCATTGCCTATCGATAGCGGGAATCCGGCCTGGACGTGGGTAATTCCGGATACTTGCCATCCACCCACAACGGCATCTGCGAACCTGTTCATGCCGCCGCCGATTTTTTTGCCTCTCCCTACCGGTAGCTCGTACACGTAGTTCAAGACCAAGGATTGCGGGACATCCGTCGAATCGACTGATTTCTCCACGGCTAGGTCATAGTAATTGCGAATCGAGCCGCCGCCGCTACTGATCGAGGCCCATTCTTCCGGTCCACCCGCATCGTCGAGGAATTTCGAGTAGGTGTAGGACGCCATAAAGATCAGGCCCTGGGTCACTCGATGAGTGTACGTTGCCTGCAGCGAGTTGTAGTTTGAGAAGCCTACCGGCTCCTGCGAAGCTGGAGCGCCTCCGCAGAATTCCGGATACGGCTCCAACAGCTGAGCCTGCGGCACCGTGGCCGCATTCAAGCCACAGGAGCTGGCCGGAAGGTTGAGGGAGTTCAAAGCGCTGGCAAATGGGTTGGCGACCAGGGTATTCAATGCCGAACCCATGGGAAGATATTTTGGATCCAGTTCCCCGTAATTCATGCTGCCAAGAATGATGCGTGTGCCACGATTGCCCACGTAGTTGACATCAAGCACGTCGTTGGACGTGAGGGCATATTGGAACCCAAACATGAACTGCTTGATGCGCGAATCGGGACGGTACGGATTGACTCCACCACCGCCCTGACCGACGTTTGTCAATTCTCCTAGTGCGTTCCCAGTAACCGGAAGAATGCCGGTCGAGAATGCTTGAGAAAGTGGCTGGGTGACCGTAACTCCATCGACCGAAGAAGTCCACTTTGTCGATTGCGAATAGCCCGGGCTGGGTCCCCCGCCGAAGAAGTTTCTCGAGTAATACAGGCCCCATCCACCGCGCAAAACCAGCTTTGGCAGCACGGAGTACGCGAATCCAATTCGAGGGGCCACATCATCCCGGTTGAATTGATACAAACCGCGATTTCCAGGAGTGTTGTAGACGATTGCGCCATATACCGGTACCCCGGCTGCCGCGCTGATCGGATTAAGGGCGTGGAAATCGAAATACGCCTGGTCATTCCTCCGCGCTGTGATTGGGGTCTGCATTTCATAGCGGAAGCCCAGGTTCAAAGTAAACTTATGATTTACCTTCCAATCGTCCTGAACGTACGCTCCATGCAAGTAGTACTGTGACGCTGGAAACGCGTTAAACCCGGTTGAACCGGCGTTGTTGGCGCCCCCGACGCCGGCACCGGCGATAAAGGAAGCGAATGCATCTCCTGTACCGGACGTGACGGCTGTGGGGTCAGGACCTTGCGTCATAGCATTGGAAAAATTGAATTGAGTGGGAGCGATTCTGCCGCCAAATTCCTGGATCACAGCCCCCATATATCCGAAGGAAAGGGAATGCACTCCGTGCGTTTTGTTGAAGTCGATGGAAGCGGTACCCACATTGTTCGGAAAATGAGCTTGGCCGAAGCCGGCGGTTGCTCCCAGAGGCGCATAGTTACTGCCGGAGAAGCTTACCTGCGGAAACTGAGGAGAATACGAATCGATGAGGCCAGGCAAGCCGAGCGAGGAAGATTTGAACCCGAAGCTCTGCGTATTGTTTCCTTCAACCCACCGATTGCATTCAAGGTTGCCATTCATCACGAACGTGGGCGAAAAAATGTGCGACCCGCCCAGCGCGATGCTGTAACGATTGTCGGGGTTGAATACCTCCGGCCCCGCGACATCGTTCGCTCCGTAGTAAGCAGGTGTACCGGATTTAGTTTCAAATTTCTGCGACCAACGTCCGTAGATCCGGTTATTCGCGTTGAAGTTGTGATCGATACGAGCTCCGTATTCGTTCGAAGCCGTCGCTTGCGATGCTGTCGTATTGAAGTTGAAACCTCCGCCTGGATTCGCCGGCGCGGGCCAGTACTTTCCTCCAGCAAATTTCGCAGCCAAAGGGTCGATTGCGCCGGGTCCCGTGGATGGGATTATATTTCCCGGATATGGATCGCGAATGCTGACCATCTGGCCCGCGTTGGGGCCGGTCGTAGCGATCACCTGCCTTGTGGTGTAGGGGTTGTAGATGGCGCCGGCATAGATCGGCCTGCCCAACGCATCTTCACCGAGCACGGTGGTAGTGAGAGCTGCCGAGAAGTCCCCCGACTCCTGGGCAGCAGTGGGTACATTTGCGCTGTACGAGCCGGCGTTGTTCAGCCGCAACCCCTCAAAGTTGGCAAAAAAGAACGTCTTGTTGCGTTGCCGGTAAATGCCCGGAATATACAGCGGGCCGCCACCAGCCGCTCCAAACTGATTGCGATGGTCCGGCGTCTTTTTAAGACCATCCAGATTATGGAAGTATGTGTTCGCATCCAAGGCCTGGTTGCGAAGGAACTCGTCTACGACGAAATGAAAGTCGCTGGTCCCAGACTTAGTGATCATGTTGACGACGTTGCCGGTGCTCCATCCGTATTCGGCTGAAAACGAATTGGTCGTTACCTTAAACTCCTGCGTGTCGTCCACCGAAGGTACATAGACAACTCCGCCCCAGCCGCCGGCAACATTCCAGCCGCCATCCAAAAGAAAGGCGGTGGTCCCGAAGAAGCCCCCGCCAAAACTGAGGAACGACATGTCCTGGTCGGCGGTATCCTCCGCGCCCCCCGATGCGAGAATCTGCTGCTGCGTTTGATTGTTCACAGAAGAATTCAACATGACCAAGCCGACCACATTTCTAAGATTGAGTGGCAGTTCCTCAACCTGCTTCGCGCCGATCTCGGTACTAACGTTGGCGTCTTCGGTTTGCAATAAGGGTCCAGATTCGGACACCGTCACCTGCTCGGAAGCCCCGATGCTCAAGCCAACATTTTCGGTAAGAGAATCTCCTACATTCAGGACGATCCCCGTTTGTTTTGAAGTCTTGAATCCTGAAGCGCTTGCCTGAAGAGTGTAGGTACCGGCAGGAAGCAAGGCGAACGAGAACTCCCCTGCAGAGCCAGCAGTCGCGACTCGGGTAATACCTTTTTCAGGATTGTTAATGGTAATCGTTGCTTTCGGCACTCGGGCACCAGACGGGTCGGAAATGGTACCGGAGAGAGACGCAGTCGAACTCAAGGATTGGGCCCATACACCCGGTGCTACGACAATTCCCACGATGACAACGATTAGCTTCATCGCCAATCTTTTGAACCACACTGTTTTCAAGGGGCCTCCTTCTGTGTCTTGCACGACTGACCTCACAAAGTTTGGAGCAAAACATAATCCGTGTTGCGCTTCCATATCGAAATCGGCTTTGTGCGGCCTTCGTTGCTCCAAACGAGGAGCTTCTAGCACCGCCTCAGGAAACGTTGACTTTATCGTTACCGGCAAGGTACAGTACGGTACTGTTCGAGCACGCGGCGTTCTTCCCTTTGTTTTTTCAGTGATTTTCGCGTGGCGTACTGTACTGTCCTTTGGCCCTCGAATAGGAAATCGCGATGGAGAGGTACCGCAGCAGCACTCACGAAGATCGAGAGCCCGATGTCAACCGGATCTCAGAGGACCTCCTGCAACAGGCAATGCGTGAGATTTTCCAAAGCCCGTCTTTCCGGGCAAGCAAACAGTCGCAAGACCTTTTGCGGTACATCGTTGACCAGACGCTGACTGGGCACACAGGATTGCTCAAGGAGCGATTGATTGGGGTCAACGTCTTCGGGAGGCGCCCGGATTATGACACAAACGAAGACCCAATCGTGCGCGCCAGGGCAGCCGAAATTAGAAAGCGGCTTGCTCAGTTTTACCTCGGAGAAGGCACACACTCAACGGTTCGGATCGAGATTAGTCCCGGTTCGTACCATGCCTCTTTCATCGAAACGTCAAGTAGTTCCTCTCCACAGCCCATCAGCCCAACACCGCCGATTGTGGCGGAACTGCCTCCGAAAATTCCGACCATTCAGCCTCTTCCCGCGCTGGCCCCGGACAGCACCCGTGGAAGGCGGGTCACTAAACGGCTGTCGCTGATTTTGATATTTACTTCTTTATTGTTATGCATCGCCGCCGGTTTTTGGTTTGTTCTCGGCTCTTCTACTCCCCTCGATCTGTTTTGGAAGCCAGTCCAGAATGCTTCGAACCCTGTTGTTCTATATTCTGGAGCGAATTCCGTCTACATGCTGACAAGCGACTTTGTGGACCGTTATAAAGCTGCTCACCGGGTACCCTCGCTCGAAGGCCAAGGACTTGAGTTCGCGGTTCCGATTTCTTCCGACACGCACCTTCGCCGTGAGGATCTCACGTCTTTCTCCAATGACTTCATTACATTGGGAGACTTGTCCGCAGCCGTCCGCGTTGCCTCCCTGCTCGCAACTCGTCGAAAACCGTTCGATTTACGAACAGGAGACGATGTTGCTTTCAGCGATCTCCGCCGCGCTCCTACGGTCCTTATCGGCGGCTTCAACAATAGATGGACGATGGAACTGAGCCGCGATCTCCCTTTCACTCTCTACGATGTGAAAGGCATGACCATCCGCGAACAGGAGGGTGCAGGAAGGGTCTGGAGTCCGGTACTAAGTACGGACGGAAAAATAGCGGTCGACTATGCTCTAGTCACGCGCCTCTTTCGCTCTAAAACAGGCCAACCATTGATTATTGTTGCTGGACTCACCCAAAGTGGCACGCAGGCCGCCGCAGACTTTGTCACTGACTCGGCGCAGATTAAGAAGTTGATGAGCGGGGCTCCCGAAGGTTGGCCACAGAAGAATCTTGAGTTTGTTCTCCAAACAAAGGTGGTCAACAATATCCCCACCTCACCTGTCATTGTCGCAATCAAGTTCTGGTAATAGGCTCTTGATCAAAACCAACTGGAATCCAATTGACCCGTCCGACCAGTGTCGCCTATTCTTCTCGTCGTCGAGTAAACGATAACTGCCCTCCTGAAATGGCCTTGTTTCCAGTTGCTTCAAACGAAGACCTGCGGATTGCCCATCGAATCGACCAACCGGGAGCGGATGCGTGGTGACCTTTCACGTACTAGGAGCATGATGATTGATCGTCGAAAGTTTCTTCATGTTGGTAGTGCCGCTTCATTGGGCATTTTGCTGCCAGGCTGGGAATGCTTGGTGCAGGAAGCGCTCGCCGAGTCCAATCACTTTGAATGGTCCACAAAGGATTTGACCTTTTCCTTTACGCAGTCTGAGGGCCATCTACGCCAGAGAGCTTTGGTTCCGTTTGGGATGCCAATGGCTTCCGATCTGGTCCGATCGAGTGGAGTCGAGATCGCTCTGCAATGCAGCGGTGAAGATTCCCCGGATCAAGGTCTTAAGTCTGGCGCTGGCCAACCAGGCCTGCGGCTCAAGTTTATCGAGAAGCACGAAGAGGCCACCGACCGCGGTCAAAGGCTGACCTTCGTACACTCGGATGCCGATCTCGCTCTCCAGGTTGAATCCATCTACGAGTCTTTCGCCAACGTACCCATGGTTCGCCGATCCACACGAGTGATGAACAGGGGAGCGACCCCGATTGGAATCGAATTCCTCAGCTCGGCAATGTTGCATGGGCTTGGCGATCCTCAGAACTTTGACCGCGAACTTCGCATTTATCTCGCCCGAAACAGCTGGATGGCAGAGGGCCAATGGCACAAAGTCAAGCCATCGGAACTGGGCTTTGTTGGAAACGAGAGGACGAGCTGGTCCGGGGCCTCAGCGGAAAGCACGGGAAGCTGGTCGACTGAGAAGTTCCTTCCAATGGCCATAGTCGAGAACACCCGCCTTGGCCTTGTATGGTTTTGGCAGATCGAACATAACGGTTCGTGGTACTGGGAGATTTCAAACGCCGCTGCGCGCGGCAATCTTGCCGACGATGTGTATGCGTACCTGGGCGGACCGGACGACCTTCACTCGCATGCATGGAAAAGTTTGCAACCCGGCGCGAGCTACGAAACCGTCCCGGTGGCGATTGGATGCAGAAGAGGAAGCTTTGCGGAAGCGATTGAGGCGCTGACCGTTTACCGGCGCCAGGCATGCAAGCGTCCCCGCGATGGTGGCGATCCGTGCCCAGTCATCTTTAACGACTACATGAATTGCCTACGGGGCGATCCAACCGAAGCCAAGGAACTGCCCATGATCACGGCGGCTGCGAGGGTGGGTTGCGAGTATTACGTCATCGATGCGGGATGGTATGCAGAGGCCCACGAGGATTGGAGCCAGACCATTGGGTCTTGGCAACCCTCACAGACGCGATGGCCGAACGGACTTAAGTCCATTCTTCAAAAGATCAGGCAAGCCGGCATGAAACCGGGCCTGTGGCTTGAGCCCGAGGTAGCGGGCGTCAACTCGACGCTCGCCGTGCAGCACCCCGATTGGTTCTTCATGCGCCACGGCAAGAGAGTCTTGAAAAACTCGCGATATCTTCTCGATTTTCGAAACCCTGATGTTCGCGACTATCTAACGCGAGTCATCGATAGACTTGTTCGTGAATACGGCGTCGGCTACATCAAAATGGATTACAACGTCGACTCCCTGCAGGGCACTGAGGTGCACACGGACAGTGTCGGACAGGGACTGCTCGAACACAATCGCGCTTACCTGGCCTGGATCGATCAGGTTCTCAATCGATACCCCGAGTTGGTCCTGGAGAATTGCGGGAGTGGCGGAGGACGGATGGATTACGCGCAATTGTCGCGCTTCCAGATCCAGTCAGTCACCGATCAGGAAGATTATCTGAAGCTCCCTGCAATCCTCACCGGCTCCTCAGCCGCGGTCCTACCCGAACAACTCGCGGTCTGGTCTTACCCCACCGCGGAAAGCGATGTACAGCAAGCCAGTTTCAATATGGTTACCGCCATGATATGCCGTATCCATCAGAGCGGCAGGCTCGACAAGCTTTCACCAGACGCGTTTCGGCAGGTTGCCGCGGCGATCGATCAATACAAGGAGACTCTGCGCCGGCACATACCTGAGGCCATTCCGTTCTATCCGCTTGGCATGCCCGATGTGTCGGATACGGAGTCGCCGATCATGCTTGGAATGCGGGCTCCCGCATTGACGTGGCTGGCCGTATGGCGAATCAACGGCGCATCTATGGTAGAGATTCCATGGGTCACGAAGTCGCCGCGCATTCTGTTCCCAACCGATTTAGGCATCTCTTTGGAACACGAGAACAATCAACTCCAAATCAAGTTTCCCCAAGCAAAGATGGCTTGCCTGATTTCAACGTGAGTTCGTTGAATTTAAACGGGGGCCACGCGTTTCCAAAGCAGGCGATGGAAATGACAGAGTATGGAAAGCCAAGAAGCCGGCTTTCCACCCTTCCCACACTCTTTGGGAAACCCCTTTGGGATTACCACATTCCCACGGCCTCGACTGCTGGCATATTTCGAAGTGCAACAGCAAGAGAGACCGAATCTATGGTCTTTTAGACTTCGCTACACTAATCACTCTCACCGGTACAAAAGATCGGGCAGACCACTTGGCATTAGCAAAGTCGTTGTTCCAGATGAGATACCTGACGGAGTAGAGATACATTTTCCAGGGACGGTAAGGATCATCGATCCATCGCAGCCAGGAGGTCATGCGTTCGACTACGATGTTAATACCTCTGGCGGAGCTGCAGTAGGGTGCTTTAACGGTAAACAAATTCCAGGCGGAGGAAGATTAGTTGCTTCGGGTGATCGAGAGGGTCTACTGCAAATAAGGGTCTATGCGAAGAGATGATCAAGCGTGAGTACTCCACCATCCGCATTCCTGCATCCATCGCCCATGCTGTCCATCTTCGACGTCAGTCCAAATAAACCCCAAGTCGCTACGGAACAGATATGCCGGTCTCACAGTTTGTGAGACCGGCATATCTGTTTTGCTGAATTTTTGCTGAACCAAACCACGTATTTCAGTGCTTTCACACTTTCTGCCCATTTTGCAACTGTTCTGTTTTATGTAAGTCATTTATTTTGTTATAGTTGAATGGATGGCCCACATCCCCGATCACACCATCGAATCTATCGTCTAAAAGGCCAAGTTCAGTCATGCGGCGGCAGGTCATCCGCAGGATGGGCAATTTCGAACTTTCCATCACTTGAACGGACAAGCGTAGGAGCATATTGACCTAACAAGCTACGCCGCCACCAGTTCCCGGTGCTGCGCTTTTCATCCATCGAAGTAAACCAGTACTGCCACAGCATAGCGCGCACGTAATGCGGCGGCGACGCTCCAAACGGATTGGCGCGAAACAATGCAAGCACATCCGTATCGTTCAGCAGTAGATGCTCCTCAGCAAGAGGAACCATGTCGTTCTGCTGCCAATCCCCTAGAGATGCGAACCATAAATTCCAATCGAAGCGCGGTTGATAAGGCGCGTAGATACCAGGCCGCTCATTGAGTAACTGGGGCTTGTGGCTGAAGATATAAGGCTGCCAGTTCTGCCCGTCGTTCGAGCCTTGGAACTCAATCTCATACCGCCCGCGCGTCATCACCGCAAACAAGCCATATTGATTGGCAATGCGAAACGGCTCAAGCGCCACTGCAGGCTCACTCGGGAGCCGTACGCCTGGAAGCACCATCGGCGTCAGTTCCGCAATCGTCACGTATCCGATCCAGATCAAGATCATCGCTACGACACTTACGCCAGCAACATGCAGTGACCTGCGCAAGGCAGGTTCCGCTGGCGATTCATTAGTCGGTTCACTATGCAGCTTTCCCTCGACAGCTTTGGGCAGCCAGCGCCGAAGATACACATCGTCCAGCAGTAGAAATCCCATCGCTAACACGATGTAATTTAGAAACGCATAGTTGCCGGTAAGTATCACGCCAATTTCCCATGGCGTCACAATGCAAAAGCAAATCAGCCGCACGCGCCGCGGGAAAAACAGCATCCACACAATCGCCAGCTCCATCACCAGCGTCACGGCGACTGAGCCAGCATGAAACCAGTGCGGCAGATGCTCGACATACCAGCCAATCCATGTAGGCAGCGGGCTGTTCTGGTAGTACTCATCCATTGCCGTAAAGTTACGCCACTGCACGTCGCCGCTCAGCAGCTTCACCAGTCCAGATTCGAAATAAATTCGAAACCACTCCCATTGCAGCAAAAACAGGCTCACGCGCGATGGCGGATGATCCGCCGCCCACCCCGGCCATATACCACCGGGCGCAAAAAGGAGCGCAATGAACCCTGCTTCCAGCAACATCCCATCCGATTGATAATTTGAAAAATCGCCCGCCGCTGAAACGAAGGACAGGAAGCAAATAAAGCAAATGAAGAAGCTAATGCGTGGCCAAACATTGCAAAGCGCCAGCAGCGAAGCAACCACACCGGCCCACGTAACTGCCATCAGCATCTGCGTGCCGCTCGACATCCAGAACAGCGTGGGAAGATGCCAGAATCGAGTTGCGCCGTAATAATGCGCCACCGCAGTCAAGCGCAGACCTGCCGGCAGAATGCCATGCGGCCCAATCAATCCCTTGATCTGAAAAAGTAAAGAATAGAATGCCGAAAAATAAATACCCGCCAAGGCCCGGAGAAAAATCCATCGCGCCACAATGGAGTTGCGCGCTCCGTCCTCCGGATCGAACCATCGGCGCAGAAGAGGCTTCAACCAGTCCATACAAACCTGAATATATGAGTCTTACTTAGCGTCGCTCGACTTCTCCTTGTCGCCGCGCTTGACCCCTTCGAAGAGATCCACAAATTCGCGATACCGCTTGGCCATCTCAGCAACCGCTTCGTCGTGCGTTTTCTTCCCTGCACGCCAATCCACCAGCGGATCCCAGAAGTCCGTCCGCCCCACGGCGAAGCCGATAAATCCGTCGACCGAAGCCGCAGTCGTCAGCCATTCGTGCACCTTCGCGTCGTCCTCGCCGCGGCCCAGAATGATGCAGCTCACCGTGTCACGTCCGCCCTGGCGCGCGGTCTTCACAATCGTCTTGCAGTCCTCGGCACGATCCAGCCCTTCGATCTTCCAGACATCCGGCTCAACGCCAGCCTCTTGCAGCTCCTCGATCGCCCGCACCATCAACTGCGGCCGCAGTTCCAGGTCATACCGCTTCTTGTCGCCGCCCACCTTGTCGAGCTGTTGCCGCTCCGCCGGAACCAGCAGTTCGAACATGAACAACGCGCGTCCCGCCGTCTGCAGATAATCCGACAACCGCTTCAAGCGCGCAGCCTGCTCGCGATTCAGCTCTGGATACCCCTCCGGGTTATACCGCACCAGCACCTTGCTGAAGGTAGGTGCAAAGGCCTCGATGTGCTTGGCAAAATCCTCGCCATACTCAAAGTCGAACTCATCCTGCCCACTCTTCTCCGCCGCCATGCAGAAGTGAAATCCCGCCTCTGCCGCCTCATGCAAAATCGCCGAGCCAAACTGCTCGTCAACAAGAATGGCAGCCTTCTCCTTAGGCACGCCATCCGCAATGGCCCTCAGAAATCCCTCATAGATCAGGTGCTTCGCGGCAGCAATCTCCGCCGTCTGCGAATCCGAAAGGGCGCCCTTCCAGCCAAACATCTTCGTCTGGAACGAGCCGCGATGGTCAAAGGGAAGAACGTAAAGAGGCTTATCAAATCCGCGAGGCTTCATGGTGTCTCCTGGAAGAATCGGCACAGTCGATGAGTTGGATGCTGATAGCGGCAAAACGGCGTCATCTCAATCGGGATTTTCGACGATGACACATGAAACATTCGTGAATCTATCTGGAGTAAATCTACCGCAACGCCACCAGCACTTTGGCCGTCGTCACCACCTGCCCGACATGCCGCTGCGTATGGTCCGCCACATGAATCAGCGCCCCGCCCAGGCTCGCCGGCAACTGCTTACGTCCAATGCCGCGAAAGGTCTCGAAATCTGCCGTAGCCAGAACATGTACACGCCCAGCAGCATTCGAAAACGAAGCCTCGACCTCAGCCAGCAACGCAGCCAGACTCTCATCGCCAGTCTGCTCTGTCTTGAGCACAGCCAACTGCTCAGCAGAGAGTTGGCCGCCCTCTGCATAACTCAGAATGCGATCCACACTGCGCGCAAGATGCTTGAGATGAAAAGCCACCGAAGGCAGCCCCAACGGACGCGCATGAACCTCGACATCCGTTAGTCCCGCAGTCCACTTGGTCAGATCGTCCAGCGCCAGTTCCAGCGCATGAAGCACAGCCCGCCCTGCCGCCGGAACCTCAGCATGACTCCCACTCATCCACGGCTCGATATAAGGGACCGCAACCGGCGAGCTCATTCAAAAATCCCCTCAATCATTCGCGACACACTCACACTAGCTCGTGCTCTTCACCCGCACCACAGTGATCTTGCTGAACCCCTCATCGAACGCCGGCGGCTTCAACCGCTCCGCCATCTTCTGCATCACGTCATCGCTCACCGGCCGGTCGCGCTTGCTATTCCGCTCCAAACAAACCTCCAGCGGAACATCGAAAAACACCGCCTGCACCTCATACCCAAAGCTCGCAGCCATCTTGATCCACTGCCTGCGCTCATGCGGAGAGAGATTCGTAGCATCCACATAATTCCACGGCATGCGCGCAATCAGCCGCGCCCGCAACAGCGATCGCAGCGTCGAAAACACCAGCCCCTGATAGCGCTGTTCCGCAATATCGTCGAACAAAATCGTCCGCAGCATGTCGCTCGAAAGCGGCGTAACTCCCCGCCTCTTGAACCATGTCGTCTTACCCGAACCCGGCAGCCCGATCGTCAGCACCACAAACCCCTTGGGATCGGTTGCAGCACGTCCAGCCGCCTCATTTTCCTGCGGAGGCAGAGAAGGCATATCCGGCTGCGTCTCCAACTCCAGACGTCCCGTCTCCGGACTCTCCGAAGCATAGGCAGGTACAGCGGGCGCATGACGATGTACATGAGGCCGGGCCGCAGGTTGCGATTGCGGTCGAAACTCCCGCGCGTTCTCGGATTTCGGCGGAACTTGAGGCGCAGCCGTCGGCCTGGCCGGCAAATCTTCAGGATAGTTAGGCACCAGCGGGCGCGGCTGGTTCGCGGGCAACTCATGACCGATCTTGCCGGTCGACTCAGTGTTATTGGGCTCTCGCTTCGAACGTCTTCTCATGCTTTTAGGCTCTGTCCGCCTCAAGTCGAATTATCACATCCACCGCCATCATAGCGCACCGGTTGCACAGTTAATCGTGCATATCTCGCCACTCCCCATGCCACAAAATCCGTTCTTGCACTTCCCAATCCCAGTCTCGTTTCAATCCCACTTCCGCAAATTCGCAAAATCGATTTGGGAATTATATACTTCACTCCCTTGCGGAGGATTGGTGCTCTGATGAATAATCACGTCTATGGGTATTTCTACCGCAACAATGTTTCCGATGCCTCCTTTTACAGTAGAGCAGCAGAGACAGATAATCGACGCCCTGAACGTTCGCAAGATTCAAGGGTGTTCTGCTTGCGGCCAACCACAAACATGGCAGCTTGTTACGGAGGGCATCATCAATATGCCAGTTGGTCCCGCCGTGCAAGATTTGGGCGCATTCTACAATCTAATAGGCAGCTCAATTCCTCCCCCTCCCCCTCAACCGTCACTAAGAACGGCCAGCGGGGGACTGCCCTGTATTGCATTGATCTGCACAAACTGCGGACATCTCCAATTCCACAGTTTGATTGCCCTGGGACTAGGCCATCTGGCTGGAGTGTACCGCACAATCCCTCCCCCTCCTCTAGGAGGGATTTAAGATGCCGGACAGCCCTTTTCCATACTCGGATGCTAGCGGCACGACACATGAAGGGGCTATTCGCCTATCTCCTACTCCCATGCCAATCACGGTTCAATATGCACCGAGGAGTGTCACTATGCACTCTGTAAGCGGCATGGAACTCGATACCGTAGCTTCCCTGAGCAACTCAATACACCTGACGTTTTTTGGCCTATGCGCGGGTTCAGCTGTGACATTTGCGGTGGTACTAACAACCGCAAAGATAACCGATCATATGGTGTTGGCTTCGTATGTTGGAGCTTTGATCTCCTCAGGCGTTCTTTCCATGTATTTTGGAATCAGAGGCGGCAGAGACTATATAGCAGCAAAGAGAAAGCTTAAAGAACTGAAGACTGGAATGTTGTGAGGACCAGAGGGACAAGTGACGGAAGCCCTTACTTGGTCTTTTTCTCCGTTTTTGGTTTCAACCGCTTGCGCTTTAGTGCGGCCTTCGTCTTAGGTTTAGGGCGATAGGTCAGCACAACGTCTACGATCTTATTCAGCGCGTCTGGAACCTCTTTCATC
>Ga0206981_10088_pt2 | contig 27337 bp, 17 predicted proteins | sample Alteio_BWMinCont_17_FD_153312 | JGI IMG/M metagenome (GOLD analysis project Ga0206981, IMG submission 153312) | Enriched cells from forest soil in Barre Woods Harvard Forest LTER site, Petersham, Massachusetts, United States -... | ecosystem: Environmental > Terrestrial > Soil > Temperate forest >... | reverse complement strand
GATAGCCCAGATAAAATGAAACAGGAAGCGGAAAAAAATCATTATTCATTTCCTTACCTTTACGATGAAACACAAGAAATTGCAAAAGCATTTATGGCAGCGTGTACGCCTGATTTTTATATTTTTGATGGCGGGCTTTCTTGTGTCTATCGCGGTAGATTTGATGAAGCAACGCCAGGTAACAACAAATTGGTTACAGGCAAAGATTTAACCGATGCGTTAGATGCAATTTTAGCAGGCAAAAATGTTAATGAAGATCAAAAGCCCAGCGTAGGCTGTAATATCAAATGGAAAAAGTAGCGAAGCGTTGTTGGGTTTCGCAAAGAGCGCTCAACCCAACCTACATAAATTGGTAGGTTGGGTTGAGCGTTTTTTGCGAAACCCAACAAATTACGCTACAATATTAAGCTTCGGTCAGCTCCCATTCTTTCACTGGCGCAGCTTTTCCGCCTTTGGCTTGTTGCTGCTTAACAAACTGCTGAAACAACTCATGAATACCCTGTGCTTTAGCATAATGTATTGGACCACCCCGGAAAGGCGCAAAGCCGGTACCAAAAATCATGCCCGCATCCAGCAAATCACCATCTGCTACAACCTCTTCACGCAAGCAAGCAAATGCTTCGTTTAACATGCATAAAACCAGACGATCTGAAATGTCCGTTAAAGGCTTGTCATAGTTTTCATTGGGTCTGACTTGATGACCATTTTTATAAACATAAAAACCTTTACCGGTTTTACGACCTAATTTTTTCAGTTCGACGAGATCCGTCAATGCCTTAGGAATAACAGTGCTCGGGTAATATTGACCGAGATGTTTTGCAACCGACAAACAAACATCTAAACCAACCGTATCCGCTAAAGTAATTGGACCCATGGGCATGCCAAATTGAAGCATCGCTTTATCAATTGCCGTTTTTGGAACACCCTCATCCAGAATCGCAACTGCTTCTAACAAATAAGGCATCAGAATTCGATTGACTAAAAATCCAGGACTGCTTTTAACAGGCAAGGGTAAATGATCAATTTTACGAACAAAGCTTATTGCTTTTTCTACAATCACAGGATCAGTGCGCTGACCTTTAACCACTTCCACTAACTGCATTTTAGCAACGGGATTAAAAAAGTGAATACCGACTAAACGCTCTGGATTCTGCATAACCGTATTGATTTCATCAAGCGGAATACTTGAAGTATTGGTGGCTAAAATTGCGCTAGGCTTGGCTTCTGTTTCCAATTTTTTGAAAAGATCTTGTTTCGTTTTTAAATCTTCAAAAATGGCTTCAATGATAAGATCGGCTTTTGCAATACCATAACCTTGCACATCGGGAGACAACCTATCCATTGCTTGTTGAATGAGGTAGGGTTCTTTGAACTTGTCTTTTAACGTAGCGTATGCGCGCTTAATAGCAGGTGCAATAAATTTAGGTTCGCGATCTTGCAGCGTTACCGTAAATCCTTGCGCCGCACACCAAGCAGCAATGTCGCCACCCATGGTGCCCGCACCAATAACGTGTACATGCTTACCATCAAATTGCGTGCCTTTTGCTAAACTTTTCAAATGCTGTTGCAAGAAGAATACACGCACTAAATTTTGTGAGGTATCGCTAAAAAATAATTTTCCGCAAGTTCGTGCTTCACGATCATAAGGTACGGGTCCTTCCACACCAAAACGTTCCCAATTACTTAATACTTCAAATGGAGAAGGATAATGCTCGGGACGCGCTTTTGCACTCAATTCACGACGAAGATACATTGCAAGCAAATAGCGAATCGGTTTTGTATTCGTCAAAGACTGCAAAAATGTAGCTTTATGAGGAGCAGGTTTTTGCAATGCATAAAATTTTGCGGCTTGCACCAGATGACGACGTGGTACAGATACATCCGCAATACCTAATTTTGCCGCTGCTTTGCCGCTCACGGTATGGCCTGATAAAATTAAATTTAAACCTTGAGGTGCGCCGATAAGCTTAGGCAGGCGTACGCTCCCACCCCAGCCGGGATGTATGCCTAATTTAACTTCGGGTAAGCCTAAACGCGTCTGCGAACTTTCTTCCACAACACGATAATGGCATGCTAGCGCTAACTCCATGCCGCCACCGACACAAGGACCATCGATCATGGCAACAACAGGAATCGTTAATTTTTCCAGTTTTGCAAAAATATCTTGGCCGCGTTTTAGCACTTCGATCGCTTCATTGATATCTTTGAATTTATTAAATTCAGAAATATCGGCACCAGCAATAAAACCTTTCTTTTTCCCCGATGCAATAATGACGCCTACATGAGCTTTATCAATGCTAAGCTCATCAACAATCTGAGAAAACTCTTCCATGGTATTTCGGTCAAGCGTATTGACAGAAGCACCTTGTTTATCAAAATAAAGCCACAGGACTTGATCTGTATCTGTTTCTAGCCGCCAGTTTTTATAAGTTGCACTCATGACATCACCTCAGAAACATTTTCAATTAACATTGCACCGCCTTGTCCACCACCTATGCAAATTGTAGCAACACCGCGCGTGGCATTTTTGCGCTTTAAAATTTCGACTAGACGCAACACAATTCGCGCGCCGCTTGCACCCACCGGATGACCTAAAGCCACTGCACCGCCATCGACATTCAAACGTGCGCGATCTATTTGGCCAAATGATTCAGATAAACCTAAGCTCTTACGGCAAAAGTCTGCATCTTCCCACGCAGCAAGACACCCTAAAACTTGCGCCGCGAAGGCTTCATTAATTTCCCAATAATCAATATCGTCTTTGGTAAGCTCATGTTTTTTTAATAAAGCAGTGGATGCAAAAACCGGCCCCAAGCCCATCTCAGCAGGTTCTAAACCTGCCCATTGCGTATCAACAATACGTGCCAAAACCGGAAGATTAAATTTTTTCACCGCATCAGCACTGGCAAGGAGTAACAAGGCAGCACCATCAGTGACCTGCGAACTGTTACCCGCGGTTACCGCTCCAAATTTTTTATCAAAAATAGGTTTTAATTTTGCGAGTTTTTCCATTGTCGTATCACGGCGCAAGCCATCATCAGCGACAAAATAACTGCCTTTGTAATCAAACGAAGGGAATACATCAGAAAAATAATTATTGTCGTAAGCACACGCAACGCGTTGATGACTTTCTAGTGCGAAAGCATCCATTTGCTCACGTGAAATAGTAAACTTGTCTGCTAAGATTTCTGCGGTTTGTCCCATAGTCAGATTCACGATAGGATCGGTTAATCCTCTCAATAAAGCGACGATAGGTTTAAGACTACTGGGACGGAATCTTGCCCATTGTTTAAGTTTGCCAGTGATGTTTTTGGCGCCCGCAAGCCCAGCTAACCAATTGGACATCTCAGAACTGAACAGTAAGGGTGCGCGGCTCATTGCTTCAGTACCACCAGCGAGCACTAAGTCGTGTCTACCTTCTTCAATATCTTTGACTGCACTGTCAAGCGCTTGCATGCCTGATGCACAATTACGCTGAACCGTGTAGGCTGGCATCGATTTGCCACAGCCTAAACGCAACGCAATGACGCGAGCAATATTGGCTTCATCTGGACTTGGCATCATGCAGCCAATAACGACTTCGCCTAAATCCTCGGGAGAAAAAGGTTGTTTTGCTAAAAGTTCACGCCCAAGACCGACAGCCAAATCAGAAGCTGAAAATGGTCCTGCTTGACCTTTTGCTTTTAAAAATGGGGACCGTGCGCCATCAACGATGTACACTTCCCGTTTTTCATTTCTCGTCTCCATAAAGGTATCCTATGATTGCTTAGGTGATAATTGTATTTAAATCAAATGAAAATTCGTTCACTTTGATAACTTCGTGTTGCAGGGCTTCAAACTCACGCAGCGCGCTAGCTTCCTCTTTTGTGATAACGCCAGCTTCAAAGGCAGCCCCTATGCGCTCATTGTAATCCCCCTGGATAGAAACACTACCATTACGTAATGATTTTTGAAATTTCTTTAACAGTTCGTCCAATTCAATTTGCTTGTCCATCACTCTATCTGCGCGTCTAACTGGATCATCGGGTGAGTTGCCTATGTAGCAATATTGAGTAAGGCGGTCTCTAAATTCCGAAGGTACAATCATTTGTGCAGCTATGGCTTGATGAAGGGTGTCGCGCGGCTTTAGATAAGCACGACCAAAAGGAAAGCTTAAAAACCGTAAGATGCCGCCAACGATGCGCACTGGAAAGTTATCAAAAATTTCGTCGCAAGCGATTTGTATGTTGTTAAGGCTGGTTTCCAAGCACCATCTTACCGAAGTAAGATCCGACTCGGGTTTGCCTTGATCTTGATAATATTTTAAAACCGTTGATGCAAGATAAAGCTCACTTAAGATATCGCCTAAGCGCGCAGAAAGTCTTTCTTTTCTTTTTAAATCACCGCCTAATAGCATCATACTGGTATCAGCAAATAAAGCTAATGCGCTGCTCATACGGGTTAGTTTGCGATAATATTTTGCCGTTGCGCCACGCACCGGTGCAAACAATAAAAATCCGCCCGTTAAGCCCATCCAAAATGTTCTAGCCATATTACTGATGAAATATCCCACATGAGACAGCAATATTTTATCTAATTTTTCATTTCGTCCTGCATCGGTTGATGCAAACAATTCAACTTCATCTAAAACATAAGGATGACAACGAATAGCACCCTGACCAAAAATAATCAGGTTACGGGTGAGAATATTTGCACCTTCAACGGTAATACTCACAGGCATAGCTAAATAAGCAGGCCCCAAAATATTACGCGGCCCCAGTTGAATACCATGACCACCATGGATATCCATAGCATGCTCTATGATCCTTCTCGCCTTTTCGGTCATATGATATTTTGCAATAGCCGATGTGATAGCGGGTCTGATTTTTAAATCCACGGCACCGGCAGTCATCATTCGAGTTGCTTCTAGTTGATACGTGTGACCGGCAATATAACCTAAGGATTCAACGACACCTTCGAAGTTTGCAATAGAGGTATTAAACTGTTTGCGAATATAAGAATAAGCACCCGTGCTGCGATAAGATAGCTTTCCGCAAGCTGTGCTTAATGCAGGTAATGAGATTCCACGACCAATAGACAAACATTCCATTAACATACGCCAGCCTTGGCCGGCTTTTTCTGCTCCGCCTATAATCCATTCTAGCGGCACGAAGACATCTTTACCGCGAGTTGGACCATTCATGAAGGCTAAATTTAAAGGCCAGTGACGGTGCCCGATTTGGACGCCAGGATGAGAAGTTGGCAGTAAGCACAAGGTAATACCGATATCGTCTTTATCACCCAACAAATGCTCCGGATCAAATAATCGGAAAGCAAGACCTAATACGGTCGCAACAGGCGCTAAAGTGATATAACGTTTATCCCATGTTAAACGAAAGCCCAAAACTTCTTTACCATCATAGGTCCCTTTGCAGACAACCCCCGTGTCAACCATAGCACCGGCATCACTGCCTGCTTCAGGCGATGTTAATGCGAAGCAAGGAATTTCTTCGCCACGCGCAAGACGGGGCAGATAGTAATTTTTTTGTTCTTGTGTACCATAATGCAAAATTAATTCACCCGGTCCCAACGAATTAGGAACCATGGTATCCACCGCGGCACTAATGCTGCGTGTTGCAATTTTAAGTACGACAGTTGAATGCATTAATGCAGAAAAACCATGCCCCCCATATTCTTTAGGGATGACCATGCCAAAAAACTTTTCTGTTTTAAGATAATTCCAAACCGCTTCAGGAAGATCACGTTCTTTGTGTAGAATATCCCAGTCGTTGATCATTCCGCACAATGTTTCAACTTGGTTGTCTATAAATTGTTGCTCTTCTGCGCGCAATTTGGGTGCAGGTATTTTTAATAAATTTTTCCATTTGGGGCGCCCACAAAATAATTCTTTTTCCCACCAGACATCTCCTGCGTCAATCGCTTCCCGCTCAGTCACACTGATAGCCGGCATACGCTTTTCAAGTTTTGCGATGAGAGCTGTGGTGAAATATTTAATGCGATATTTTTTCAGGTTTGCAAATAAAGCTGCAGAAATAAATAATAACCAAAATACGGCTAAAGCAATGATGCTTAATTTTCCAAAAACAGATACAAGCAGCAATGTTACTGCAACTATCATTGTCCAAAGCCACACTGGCGCGCGAAAATAAGCACTTCCCCATATTATCGCCAGTAAAATTGCCACATCCAATATAGCCATTTACGATCCTTATCTTTTTTCTAGTGGTAAAAACCTGCTTTTTAATCAGTGTGAAAGTATATGCTATTTTTTTTCTAAAGCAAAAACAGATTATGAATTTCTATCGAAAGCTTTTTTGTTTTTCACCAAAAAAATCCTTGTAGCCGCGATCTAAAGATGCCCTAAGGAATGAACGGCGATAAAATGTTCATACCTTGCCAAGCCACTGTTTACGGGCTTCTACCAGGTTGTCACTGAGTTAATCACAACATTATCCACAGAAATTGTGGATAAGACGGAGCACGCCTGTCTTAAAAATTAATCAACAACGAAAGAACATTCGTAGAGATATCTTGCAATAGCATCGAGCATAACGACAATCGGCGTATTAGAAAACATGCAATCACCAACCGTTTCGAGCTGATACAGGGGTGTGAGCACTCTTTTTGTCACACTATCTTGATAAAGCACAAAGGGTTGATTTGAAACAATCAAAAGGTTTTTTGCTTTTACTTTATTTGCTAACCAGGCTAGTAGTGTGTCTTCTGTGTTCGGTCGATGTTGTTTTTCTATCGCAATAACTTGAATGACTTCAGGATCAATTCCGGTATCAGAGTGAATGTGCTTGAACACCTTAATAACCAGCTCAGCCTCTGTTTCCAGTTTATTGTTTGCTATAACGCTTGGAAGGGCTTTAAAATCCGTTAGACTATGTTTAATTTTTGCATTGCCTGTCAATAAATAGACTCTTCTATAGCGCAGACCGGCATCCCATAGCCTTTTCAAATAGTGAATGCGGGCTAACAAGTTCTTATCTGTTGCGCCCAAAAGCAGAACTGAGTCATATTCTTGACGAGAAGGTTTAATTTCTTGCACAAATCCGAGCTTTTCAACTAGCTGAATAATCTCATCTCGGCGTGCTGACAATAAGAGGCTATCTTTCAGTTCCCATCTTTCTTTACCTGCCGGACGCAGCCATTTTTGTTGTGTCATATTGACAAGATAGCTTGAAAGCTCAGATGCCCCTATGTTTTCAATTAACTGGGTATCCTCAGGATGCGTTATTTTTAATAAACGAATGACATTATCACTTATAAAATGATCCATCTTCATTTTTTGCATCCCGTCAACTTACCCACATTTTTTGTGGATAAGTCTGTGATTAACCTATCGGTAACTCGTTTGAATAGCATAAAACACTGAGGAATTGTGTCAAGAACAAAAATCACACACATGCAAATGGCAAGTATTATCAATCAATTAAGATGAGCAATACTTGGATTCTTCATTTTTTATAATTTGTACTTTTAAAAGTCAGTGAAAAAAATAAATGTGTACAACTCTCGTACGCAGTCAATTTAGCACGACTGGCTGGAGCCAAATTAGCTTTTTTATTAAGTTTGCCTTTTAAGTGTTCTTTGCGAATAAACTTCAAGCACAAACTTACCCACAGATTCTGTGGATAAGTCTGTTATTAACCTATACACAAAGGGCCTACATCTCATTATAACTTTTCAGCACCTTCTCATTTTGATACATAATATTGTAATTTTTTGCATTATAATCAGATAGTTAAAAATAATAAGCTTATGCTCGCCATGAAAATTCTTCTGGGATTGCGTTGGCAGTATAAATTTTGCTGTTGTGTACAACTAATGCTAGGACATAAAAAAATCATGGCAAAGCTAAGCTTTTTACCCATTTCCAGAGTTACCCACAGATTCTGTGGATAACTCTGTGACTAACCTTGTGAAAAGTAGGCTAAGTAGCACAATTTGCTGAGTTAGTTGTCTGAGAACACAAACTGAACATAAGTAAATTTTCTCTATTTATCAGCAAGTTGAAATTTAAAGAACGAAACAAGCATAAAGTTGTTGGATTTTATGCCCGTAAGCTTCAGCCTGTGCAAAACTTTGATGATAAGCAAAAAATCAGATCTTGAGATTAATCAGATCGGTGCTAAAGAATGTGTTGAGTGCACCTAGCATATGTCTTGCAGGTGAGTTATTGGCAAAAGCTGTTTCTAGATCATCTGTCCATTGACCTGTTTGCAAGTTGACGAGTATCGGCATCATCTTTTTGTTAGCTTGCGGATAAACGGCTAAAATCCACGAGCCATAGATATCCGCGAATTGTTTGCTACTATTTATCATCTCATTCATGCTTGGCTTCACCGTGAGCCTTGCAGTCTTCTGATCAATTTGGAAATAATCAATACCTTGAAATAATATTTTTCGCGTTTCAGGATGAACCGTTCGCACCGCCTCTGGAGAAAAATCACTTTCCATAAAGAAATCTTTTGGTGTCGTTGTGATTAACTTGCCTTGGCGCAGGGTTTCAAGCAAGGAATAACCATTATTTTCTGAGCTTGAGATTTTTAGTATATCAAGTATCGTAGGTTTGATATCTAACAACGAGACAATGCCTGAGATTAAGCTGGGCTTGATTTGACAACAGCCATAAGAACGAAACGCTAATACGGAATGATATTGTGGCAAGCCTAAAACATCTGTGCCATGACCTGCCGATTGGTTCACTGTTTCAAAATCAAATGTCGGCGGATAAAATATCGGAATAGTATTTTTTGGATTATTTTTTCCGGCAATATAGGCATCACTTTCAGTAATTCTATCGCCAAAAAATTCCAAAGCTTCGCCATGATCCGAAAGCAACACTACAATCGCGTGCTTTAATAAACCTTTTTCCTTTAAAATAGTTAATAAATTATTAACTTGTTCGTCCGCCTTTTTCACTGTCGCACGATAATGCACTTTAGCTTTAGGCGTCTCAGCGGGAGAGTATCCAGACCAAAAATAAGGATAATGCGGCAAACAAAAATGTACGGCTAGAAAAACGGGTTTATCGTGTGACTGCGCTAAAACCGGTGTCATGAGTTTAATAAAACTATTCGGATCGTAAGTCACATAGGCTGCACGATTGGAATAACTAAATGGAAAAAGCCATTGTCCTATTCTCGTGTTAATCAGCAAGTTTGATAGTGGAAAATCATTATAGGTACCCAGCAAAAAATCATTAAAGCCCACTGGCGGTGTGACAACGTGATCAAACCCAAAATCGGAGTCAATATTACTAAATCGCGTCTCATCCATAGCATAAATCGTTTCATAACCTGCTTTTTGCAAAATAGCGGGCAAGGCATCGGTTTTATTAAGATGGGTTTGATCTGCCAAATCAGTGCGGGCACCAGAAACTTTAGGATATTTTCCCGTTAAGATACTGACCCAAGCAGGAAAGGTTCGCGCCAGTGGAGTTAACGCTTCAGAAAACACGCTGGCCTCATCTAAAAATGCATCTAAATGCGGTGTCACATTTTTTCCTCGACCAAAATAGCCGAGAAAATCAGGTCGCAAGGAATCCACTCCAATTAAAATAATATTGGGTTTTTCAGCGGATGCTGCATTTGCTAGTATAGGATGATGTACAGGCGCAATGAGAGGAATAAAAAGCGCAGCGAAAAGTAACGGCGAGATGATCCATAAATATTTTGAAAAATAGGAAACTATTCCAACCATTGCTATTATAAAAATTGCAAACTCTAGACCAAACAAAAGCATAAGCAATTTTATCGCAATGGCGTGACTGACAAGCATTTCAGTAAGAGAGCTGAATTTCGAATTAGGAAAATAATATTGATTTGCCAACAGAGCGGTAATCAGCGCCACAACCCAAAGCGAAAATCCCAGTGTTTGGATACGTGACCATGAATAATGGAAAGCGGCTCCAATGCCTCGAGCTTGGACCCAAATCAAAAAAGTGAAGGTGACATGCACAAAAATTTGCGCAAAAACATAAAAGAAGATGTCACCTAAAACAACCGTAGGGATACGAAGATGGTCGGCAACTAATTTAAAGTCCGCCAAATATAAGCCGCTGCCCTGCGTCGCAAAACTGAACTCTAAAAGAGAAAAAATGCCCGTCATTGCAAGCAAATAAACAAATAATCCGCTGTTAGAAACGTTTAGATTTTGACGTTTTGCCGTATTCACGAATGTTATCCTCTTGTGTTTTTTTCCCCTTCCACATGAGGAATACTTTGCGAATTAGGTCTTTCGCTCTTCAATCCCTCTCGGCTCAATTCTTCCGGGGCAAAATCATCAACGGCTATAACAGCTTGCCGAGCTTCGCTGGCAAGAATAAGGGTATTATATTCTTCAGGTGAAATAATTTTTTCGTTTAAAGCAGATTGTGCTTGTTCAATTGCGGTTTTACCGAAAATTCTTTTTTCAGCTAGAGCCGTCTTGACTGTTTTCTCAATCGGCTCAGCTGCGATGGCTTTATCCAAAGCATCATCCATGATCACGGCAAAATTATTTTTGACTTGTGATACGAAAATTCCTGCGGCTAAACGCTTACGCAAATCTGTCGGCGCCAATAACAATTGCGCCATTTTATGTGTCAGCTTATCGCTAGGCTTTTCAAAATGTTTACCCCACGGGAAAAGAACAAAGTTTAGTAACATACCGACAAAACGATTAGGATAATTTTGCAAGAGCTCTTTAAATTTTTCCTGTGTTTGATACAAATAATTTTCACAAGCCCAACGAACCAGTGGTAATTCTGCCGCATATTTATCGTGATCATGATAAAACTTCAGTGTCGCAGAAATAAGATATAAGTAACTCAAAATATCGCCTAAGCGTGCGGATATGCTTTCTTTTCGCTTCAGCGCCCCGCCTAACAAGAGTAAAGAGACATCTGCAATCAATGCAAAACCTGCGCTAAATCGTGTGACATGCTGGAAATAACGATGAGTTTTGCCTTTGGGAGCAATGACAAACCGCCCACTAGTGAAACTTAAAAATAGTGCGCGAACAAAATTACTCAGCGTAAAACTCAGATGCCCAATGATTGCTTTATCGAAAGCCGGTAATCTCATCGTTTCATCAGTCAGATTAGCTGCTGTAAATTCTGCAAAAATATAAGGATGGCAACGCATTGCACCTTGACCAAAGATAATCATACTTCGTGTCAAAATGTTCGCGCCTTCGACGGTAATTGCAATCGGAATCGCTTGGTAGCCGCGGCCAGCATAATTTTTGGGCCCCAAACAAATACCTTTACCACCATGAATATCCATCACATCATTACCTAAAGTACGGGCAAGTTCTGTGGTGTGAAATTTTATAATAGCAGAGGCGATAGAAGGTTTAGCACCCGCGTCAATGGCTGCAGCTGCAAAAGTACGCGCGGCATCGATAACATAAGTGCCGCCGGCAATACGCGCCAGAGGCTCCTCAATCCCTTCAAAACGTCCGATCGGAACATTAAATTGACGGCGAATTCGAGCATAAGCGCCAGTCACATAGGAAAGCATTTTTGCTCCACCCGTGGCACTTGCTGGCAAAGAAATGGCACGCCCTGCTGCTAAGCATTCCATTAGCATGCGCCAACCTTGTCCCGCCATTTTTGGACCGCCAATTATCCAATCAATCGGAATAAAAACATCTTTACCTTTGATGGGACCATTTTGAAAAGCAATGTTTAAGGGTAAATGACGACGGCCAATAATAACATTAGGTGTATTACGCGGAATAAGCGCGCAGGTAATGCCAAGATTTTCAGTTTTGCCAATCAGATGTTCGGGGTCATAAAGCTTGAAAGCCAAACCCAGCACGGTCGCAACAGGTGCTAAAGTGATATAACGTTTATTGAAGTTTAAAAGTATGCCTAATGTCTTTTTGCCTTCATGCTCTCCCCAACAAACAATACCCGTGTCAGGCATGGCACCCGCATCGGATCCCGCATCAGGCCCCGTTAATGCAAAACAAGGAACATCTTCGCCGCATGCAAGCCTTGGCAAATAATAATTTTTCTGTTCTTCGGTACCATAATGCAATAACAATTCAGCAGGCCCTAATGAATTTGGCACCGCAATGGTAGTCGCCGCTGTGCTGCTGACCCCGTACACTTTCGTTAAAATTTGTGAATGCGCATAGGCAGAAAATTGTTTGCCGCCATATTCTTTAGGAATAATTAAACTAAAAAAACCATTATCCTTAAGAAATTGCCAAACTGCAGGGGACAAATCGGCACGGGTATGCGTGATATCCCAGTCATCCAACATAGAACAGAGTTTTTCGACCGGGCCATCGAGAAAAGCTTGTTCCTCAATTGATAGTTTTGCTTGGGGTAAATTTAATAATTTTTGCCAATCCGGTGCGCCGCAAAATAAATCACCCTCCCAGGTAACCGTACCTGCAGCTAACGCTTCTTTTTCTGTCCGTGACATAGTTGGCATGACGCGGCGATAAAACGTCAGTATGTGTTGAGTCAACAACGTACGCCGCAAAGGGAAAAAATTAAGAATAGCAAAAATAGGAGTTAGCACAATCCATGTTGCGATAATCCATCCTGATGCAACCGAATGGAAAACGCTTAAAAAAACCGTGAGCAGAAAAAAGCTCAACGTCCAAACGACTAACGACGCACGATGATATGCCAGTACGCCAAAGCTAAACATAAAAACAATAAACCACTCAGTTCCTGTCATTTTAAATCCTTTTCTTTTAATTTTTAAAAAAGTGTCAACAGCCTTTAATTAAATAAACCTCGTTATTGGTGTTCGTCGGCCACGGCATAGATGCCGGGCAAATTTCGTAAATACTCATTGTAATCTAAACCAAATCCCACTAAAAACTTGTCTTCTGAAACAAATAAACCATTAAAATCAGGTTCAAAATTCACACCGGGTTCTCGTTTGCGTTCTTTATTAACCATGACCGCAGTGTATACGACATTCGCACCCATTTGTTTGCAGTAATCTATAATTGCCGCCAATGTCAGACCCGCATCCATGACATCATCTACAATTAAAATAGTTCGACCTTTCAAGCTTTGTCGAGGCTCAACAAGCCAATGCAGATCCCCACCACGCGTTTCACCGCGATATCGCGTAGCATGAATATAGTCAACTTCTAATGGAAAATTTAAGCGTGTGAGCAAATGGCCCGTGGGAATTAAGGCACCAATCATCACGCAGATAATTAGCGGATTTTGGTCTTTCAATTTTTCTGTAATCGCTTCTGCCATATTGTCTAATGCCATTTCGATATCAGTAAAACTATAAAGACATTCAGCTGAATTAATCACTTCTTGCATTTTACTCACTGTCTTTTCCATATTACCCTCATCTGTGTTGCCATAATTCAAATATTCTGCCATCTCACGGGAAACAAATCCCCGAGTGTTCAACCCATAGCCTACTCAAGGGTTGGTACAAAATGTGCTCAGCCGCACTCAGCGACTAGCGGGAAGTACGAAAGATACCGCTTTTCAGTGCGTATTAAAACCCATTACGAAAGAATTAATGTAAACGATATCGATGCTAGTAATTAGGAGGAGTTCGAGTACGAGTTTAATATTTTGCTTTTTTAGAAGAAACAACAGCTAAATCACTATCAGCCTTTTCAATTAATTTTTCAATAGAATAGCCATTCTGATAGAGCGCCATTCCTATACTAAAAGTCGAAGCATAGGCATTGCCATCTGCATATTGTAAAGTGGAAAAAAATTTCTCTTGAATTTTTTGCATCTCAATCCTAACCTCATCGATAGAAACATTAGGAAATATAATTAAAAATTTGTCAGAAGACCGATGTCCAATAATCCTAGATGAATCCAATTGATTGCTTAATAAGACAGATAAACTCTTTAATAGCTGATCACTCGCAGGATACCCATAAGAACTTATAATGGAATCTATATTATCAATTTTTGTAACGCAAATTAAAAAATTTTTTCCTTTATTTTTATAGCCTTCAATATATTTTTCAATCTCTCTAGAGATATATCTGAAATTAAAAGCGCCCGTCAAATTATCTTTCGTTAAAATATATTTTAATTTTTTGTAGCGGCTCGCTTTATTTCTGATAGTTTGAATCAAATAATTTGGATCTGATGCCTTTGTAATGAAATCGTCAGCACCAACGCTCATCGCACTTAATTGAATATTTCGGTTTTCTTCTGTCGACAAAAATACAATAGGAATATCTTCATATGATTTTTGCTGCCTTATGATAGCAGCAATTTCTATGCCACTACAATTCGGCATATTTAAGTCCAGCAAAATAATATCAGGTTGAAAGTTATGCATCTCATGTTCTAGATTTATATAAGACGTAAGCGTTTTATTTTCAATATTAGCGTTAGCAAGTAAATTAGAGTGATATTTAAGAATTTCAGGATCATCATCAATAATGATAGCCCTAAAATTTCCATTCCACATAAATTTTAAATTATCCAACTCTGCAATTAATTCATCAGTATTAAAAGGTATTAAGAGATAACTTTTACATCCCATTCTTACGGCATGCAAACGCTTTTCAAATTCACCACTATTAGCAATAAAAATGGTATGGATTTTTTTAAAATATAAATTGATAATATCGTGTAAGTTAATGTCTTTAAGATTAACTACAAATGGATTAGAAAGTAAATCGAAGTTAATGAGTAAGGCTAAAGGAGTCTTATTTTTTAAGGCATCGAATAAAGACTCAATATCGTCAAAAGTTACAATTTCATATCCATAGATAGCTGCCTGCTCAGCTAATTTTGTTGACCAGGACTTTTCAAATGCATTGCTATTGGTATTATGTAGCAAATACACTAAATTCATCTGGATTGTTTGTAAAATGATTGATGGTATTTCTAGAGTCTGAGAATCAACTATGCTTTGTATTTCTAAGATCAGCTTTTCAATTTCAGCCATGATTTTTCGATCAGCAGGAATATCATAATCGTAGCGCGAAAGAGTTTGCTCAATTTTTCCAGATTTTTCACTTATCTGCTTATATCCATAAATGCCTGCTGAGCCATTAAGTTTATGAATTAAAGATGACAGCTCTATAAAATTTTTCATATCCCAAAGGTAAGATAAATCCGCAAATGCGACTTGAATTTGTTGAATTTTTTTTGGCAAACTCTCCCCATACATTTGGCATAATGCCTTAAACTCATCATCGATATCTTGATGATTATTGCTCATTAATTTTTTCCTTCCAAATAGCCCACAATCTTTCTACGAGTAGAGTGGGATCAAATGGTTTTGTTATAACATCGATTGCCCCTAATTTTTTGTAATTCGCTATTTCGTCAGCTTGAGTTTTGGCAGTCATAAAAATTACTGGAGTGTACCTTAACGGTAGCTTATTTCGTAATTCTTTGAGAGTTTCAATACCATCCATACCCGGCATCATGACATCTAATAAAATTAAATCAGGGGAAAATATTTCTGCGCTTTCTAATGCCTCTATTCCTGAACTACAATATAAAACAGTGAAATGTCCTAACCTTTCTAAAGTGAATTTTAAAATAGTACGAATATCATTTTCGTCCTCAACGACTAAAATTTTATTTAAGAGTTTCTGGGACATAAAATCTCCTAAGCAATAGCTTCTCTAACTGCATTTAATAACTCTTGGTTAGAAGTTTTTGATTTAATCAGGACTTGATTTGTATAATGTAAATATTCATTTGGTATTTCATAAGCAGTAAAAATGATTACAGGTATGTTTCGCTTTCCAATAGAGGATAATAATTCTACTCCTGAGCCATCTGGCAATAAAATATCGAGAATCACTAAGTCATAAGAGTGTGCTTTTAACTCTTTTCGGGCATCTTTAAGCGTTGTGACGCTAACTAGATTACCGTCATTACGAAGCACCGTGGAAATTATCTTGGCTAAATCTGTATCGTCCTCAACATACAAAATAAGGGCTTTGGATTTACCCAGATGTTGTTGAATTTCATTTTTCTTTATCTTCTCACCAACAGGCAAATCAAAATAAAATGTCGTGCCTTTATTTATTTCAGTTATAAAATTAAGAGACCCATTCATTTTTTCGATAATTGATTTACTAATATTTAATCCTAATCCTGTACCCGCTTGTTTTCTACTAGATGATGAATCAGCCTGCGAAAATTTATTAAAAATACTTTTTTGAAATTCCACGGGAATTCCATTGCCCTTATCGGTAATTGACACTCTAACCATGTTATTATTTTGCTCTTCAATCATGATTTTTACTTCATCATGAGCAGGGGAAAACTTAACTGCATTAGAAATTAAATTTGCTAGAACTTGCAGGAGCTTATCATGATCAATATTGACACATATAGGAGAACGACTATTTATTACTTTAATTTTAACAGAAAATTGGCTCCCATAAGCTTGGTTAGCATCGGCGGCTTCTTCAATAATTTTATTCAGCTCACATTTAACCAAAGAAAGTTTTGTGTTTCCAGACTCTATTTTTTCAATATCGAGCATGTCATTAACTAAACGTATTAAGCGTTCACAATTCGTTTTGGCAATATCTAATAGTTGACTTGCATCACTGGATAATGCGGTTATCTCTCCGCTTGCTAGCAACGCAATAGCTCCATGTATAGATGTTAATGGGGTTCTAAGCTCATGACTGACCACAGAAATAAATTCGTTTTTCATTTTCTCAACCAGCTTGCGTTCATTTATATCTAATAGCGTTCCAGACATACGTACAGCAAGGCCATCTTCATTTCTCATCGCTTGCCCAATCGCTTGATACCAATGATATTCTCCTGATTTTCTTTTTAACCGATACTCAATAATATAAGGGACATCATCTTTCAAATGAGCCGCTACTAACGATAAAACTCTGTCATGGTCATCCGGATGTAAAATATTTTCAAAAGATGAAAATAAATGAGGAAAATCATTCTCTTCATAACCCAGTAGATTTTTAAAGTCTGAAGAATAAAAAACTTGATCTGTTCCGACTATCCAATCCCATAAACCAGTTTTACTGCCTTTAATTGCTAAATTGTAACGCTCTTCATTTTCCTGTAATTTATAGTTTGTTTTTATTAGCTCACGTTCTGTTTCAATTTGTTTTAACTCTATTTTATCCTTCTTATTTAAATAGTAATTTAATAAAATAATACTAAGTAAAAAAAGTAACTCGCTTAAAATACCGGTGATGATTATTGCGACATTGCTTTTCTCTGAATTTAAACGAGAGTACACAGTACGATTTTCTAATAAAATTAATTCAGCATCAACAATGGTATCGATAAGTTGTGAAATTTGTTGGTTTAAATTAATATTTTTCTGGCTGGTCATTAACGCTATAGAAGTTTTTGTATCCGAACCGGAAGAATTATTTATAGCCTGATGTATCAATTCGGATTTATCTTTTATTAAGAATTGTAATTTAACTAAATTCCTTTGCTGATTTGGATTGTCTCTGGTTAACAGTTGTATAGAAATAAAATCCTTGTTAACTACTTCTAAAATGTTCGGAATATCTTGAATAGTTAATTTATTATTTGAAATAGAATAATATAATATTTTAGATTCTACATCGGTTAGAGATAATAAAATTTGATCCGTTTTTTTTATCACTTGATATGTGTGAACCACCCATGCATTTGCTTCAATTAATCGTTGTATTTGTCGATAAGCTATAATGCCGGTTGCTGCTAAAACAAATAGAGCAATCAATAGCATGGTATTAATAAATTTTCTCTGGGTAAATATCTTCATTTAAGTGCCCATTAGAAAGTGACTATCATTATTTAAATAGTACGTTTAAAAGGTTTCACCTAGAGTTTTATTATAAAGCTATTGCTGAAATTATAGTAAAAATCATTAAAGATTGGCTCTAATTATAGCCAGACTCTACTATGTAGTGCCAATTTTGGCTGCTTAAAAATCGTAGGAGTGGTGATCTTGCGGGTACGGCTGTGGTTCCAGCCAGACTATTCTGCCTGCTTTTCTAAGACATAAAATAGCTTTTGTTTTTCTTGCCAAGCAGGATGCGATCCTTTGTTAACAACAGAAAATTTCCCGCGCATTGTTTCGAACCTATCGCTCGCAACTCTATGAAATTGTTTTGGCAAATTATCTAATGTTTTAATTACGCCCGCACGGCTATTGCAAACTAAAGTCATATCGCAACCAGCAGACAACGCTATTTCCACACGCTCTGGATACGCACCCGCAACATCTGCACCATGCATATCTAAAGCATCGCTAAAGACCATGCCTTTAAAATGCATTTTTTTGCGTAAAATATCGTGCAGCCAATGTCGTGAAAAACTGACTGGCATGCTATCGACATTGGGAAATAAAATATGTGCCGCCATTAAACCTTCCATGCCGGAATCTATCATCTTGATAAAGGGTACCAAATCTTTTTCAACAATTTTTTCAAGATCTCTATGATCAATGGGTAAACCGATATGGGAATCCACCTCGACCGAACCATGACCTGGAAAATGTTTTCCCACTGCAGACATGCCTGCGTCGCGCATGCCTTTCGTCAATGCACTGGCAAGTTCAAAAATGCTATCACCCGAAGCATGAAAGGCGCGGTCTCCAATCACTTGGCTCACACCACTATCTAAATCCAGTACCGGTGCGAAACTCAAATCAACTCCGACTGCTAATAATTCTATTGCCATCAACCAACCGCAAATCTCAGCAAGCGCTAAACCAGCCTGTCCCGACTTTTCATATAATTTTCCAATTTTGCCCATGCTGGGTAGCGTGGTAAAATCATTGCGAAAACGCTGCACTCTCCCGCCTTCTTGATCTACCGTAATTAAAATAGGGCGCTTACGTGCTTTGCGTATACTTTGACAAAGTTGTGTGACTTGCGCGGCCGATTCAAAATTGCGCGCGAAAAGAATAATACCGCCAATTAACGGGTGCTGCAAAATTTCGCGATCTTCGGCATTTAAAGCTACACCCTGCACATCAAAAATTATGGGGCCAATATCCGCTGGCATACCGTATCCTTAGTTAAGATTTTCTGGCGGCTTGTTATAGATGGAGGAAGGAAAGTGACTAACGTTATTGTCTTTATTGATATTTGTAATTTTTGCTATGCCTTCCTTTTCGACCTCGTCGATACGCACAATAGAATGCATAGGAATAAAAGTGCACTTAACATCGTTAAATTCATTTCGTAAACGCTCTTGCCCAGGATCAACGACCACAGAGGACGTTTCGCCAAAAACAAGCTCTTCAACCGCGACAAAGCCAAACAAGTCGCATTGACTGACTTGGCGGGCATAAACTTCATAAATACGTTCTTGATTGAGGAAAGTAACTCGATATATGGTTTTTTGTTTCATTGCTGTGACCTATGTGCTTTTGGGGGATTATACACAGGGTATTTTGATAATTCATCTTTGAATCGTATCTATTCGGCCAGTTCCACTGAACTAATCGTGCCCGTGCCCGATTGCGTGCCCGTGCCCGTCTTTTCCCGCCAAATGTAATCAGTTACAATTGATGGGAAAAGACGGGCACGGGCACGCAATCGGGCACGGGCACGATTAGTTCAGTGGAACTCGCTGAATGGATACCCTTTTAAATAATAAAGAGACTCAATGAACACCTCAAACTTGAAAACCATACGGGATATGATTCGGTGGGCCATCAGTAGCTTTAACGAATCCGGCCTTTACTATGGCCATGGCACTGAAAATGCTGCAGATGAAGCATTTACCTTAGTTTTGCATTCGCTGCATTTGCCTCACGACATCAACCCCTCTTTTTTTGAAGCGCGGATTACAGATGAAGAGCGGGAAAAGCTTCAAAAACTCATAGTGCAGCGCATTACTGATAGGGTCCCTGTACCCTACCTTATTCATGAAGCTTGGTTTGCGCAACTGCCTTTTTATGTCGATGAACGCGTTTTAATCCCACGTTCACCCATCGCTGAATTGATTGAACAAGAGTTCCAACCCTGGATTCAACTTGAAAAGATTGAAAAAATCTTAGATTTATGCACAGGAAGCGGCTGTATTGCTATTGCCTGCGCCAAAACCTTTCCCTATAGTCAAGTCGATGCAAGTGATATTTCCGCAGAAGCACTGACTGTTGCAAAAATGAACACCCTCAGACACAATGTCGAGAGCCAAGTCCATTTGTATGAATCGGATTTATTTGCTGCTTTAACCGACAAAAAATACGATATTATTGTGAGTAACCCACCCTATGTCGACGCGGAAGATATGGCAAGTTTGCCAAAAGAATACGCGCATGAACCCACATTAGCCTTAGCAGCAGGTCATGACGGTTTAGATTTTGCGATTCAAATCTTACTGAAAGCGCCAAAATTTTTAACGCCGCATGGCATTCTGATCGTCGAGGTGGGCAATAGTGAACAGGCTTTAACAGAAAAATTCCCCCAAATTCCATTTACTTGGCTTGAATTCCAACGCGGTGGCGGCGGAGTTTTTTTGCTGACCGCAAAACAAGTTAACGACCTGCAACCTCTTTTAAAAAGTGACGCTTAAAAATGGCTGGCAACACCATAGGAAAATTATTTACCGTCACAACCTTTGGTGAGAGCCATGGGCCAGCTTATGGTTGCATTGTTGATGGCTGCCCTCCTGGCTTAGCACTGTCGGAAGAAGATATTCAGCATGAATTAAATCGCCGCCGGCCAGGGACATCCCGCTTCACCTCGCAACGCAAAGAAACGGATAAAATTCACATTTTATCCGGTGTATTTGAGGGTATGACCACAGGCACGCCTATTGGCTTACTGGTACCAAATGAGGATGCGCGCACAAGTGACTATGAAAAATTAAAAGATGTTTTTCGCCCCGGGCATGCCGATTTTTCCTATCACAAAAAATATGGCATCCGTGATTATCGTGGTGGCGGGCGGGCCTCGGCACGTGAAACGGTAATGCGGGTCGCAGCCGGTGCTATTGCGAAAAAATTCTTGTCTGAAAAGTTAGGTATTTTAATTCAAGGATATTTAGCACAAATAGGCTCTATTTCAATTCAACCTATTGATTTAAGTGCCATTGACGATAATCCTTTTTTTTGTCCCGATCCCAATTTGGTTCCCAGCTTAGAAAAATATATTCAAGATTTAAGAAAGGAAGGTGATTCCATCGGTGCCCGCATTACAATTCAAGCAAGTCACATCCCCGCGGGTTTAGGTGAGCCTGTTTTTAATCGACTCGATGCGGATCTTGCTCATGCATTAATGACAATTAATGCGGTAAAAGGGGTAGAAATCGGTGCGGGTTTTGCATCTATCACTCAAAAAGGCTCAGAACATCGTGATGCAATAACACCACAAGGATTTATGAGTAATAATGCAGGTGGTGTATTAGGCGGGATTTCTACAGGTCAGACTATTACGGCTAGCATTGCTCTCAAACCCACATCGAGTATACCCAAATTAGTACAAACGATTGATAAGTATGATAAACCTGTTGAAATATCTATTACCGGCAGGCATGATCCCTGTGTGGGCTTACGAGCTGTTCCTATTGCTGAGGCTATGTTTGCTATCGTGTTGCTAGATCATTACATGCGTCACAAAGCACAAAATGATCATTGATTTTTAAGCTTTTTTTGTATCTATTCAGCGAGTGCCACTGAACTAATCGTGCCCGTGCCCGATTGCGTGCCCGCGCCCGTCTTTTCTATCAATTTTAACCTGATGCTTTTGCCATTATAGTTAGTATTACAATATTTTATACGAAAAGACGGGCGCGGGCACGCAATCGGGCACGGGCACGATTAGTTCAGTGGGCTCGCTGAATAGATACGCTTTTTCCCCCTAAATCACACCTTCCCGCTTTTATTGTGCAAATATAGCCCTTATAGGATAAAATTTAAGCATTCCTTAATCAAATACCTATAGAATAATACGTAGTCTTAGGCGGCAACTCATTTCGAGCGCCCCTTTAATACATTAATCTGAGGTTTTTATGGGTCATTCTATTTACGCAGGCACACACAATCAAAATAAGCTTATTGGCCAATTCTACGCCAACCAATCTAAGCGTACCAAAATAGAACCGCCTCCCATCACCTACTATATAGACATACAAGATACCCATGGTGACGTTGATACCTGTAATGAAATTCTCGCCGGTATTTTAATAAAAGAAAAAACCAATGAATCAAATAGCTCGCAAACCTCTCCCGCTATTTATACTTTCATTTGGGACTTTAACTCGGGGAAGAGCGGAGAAAACATAGGGGGTAGCACGGAATATAAAACCAGGAAGATAAATACATTAAATAACTTTCGCATTGTCCACACTTTTGCTGAACAAGAACAGGCAATAAAAGAAGGTAAGGATGCCGTGCGTATTATTACACTAGGCCATGGTGGCACTAGTATGACAAATGTCACCGAATACCAACAAACGAAAATGCGAGAATCTGAAGCTGCTAAGGAAACCCTTAATAAATTAGGTTTACCTACTGGTGATGCCTACAATTTGTCAATTAGCGATAAAGTTAACGCTGCTATCAATAATATCAACAGCTCAGTTTCAACGAGTTGCGATGGTAGTTCATCCTCATCCAGCAATGCAGCAAAAATTGATTTTGCTAAAATTACTGAGGCTTTAAACAACTATGAGAAAACCAAATCTTTACCAGTGAAGGATTCTGATTATATTCAAAAACTAAAATTAGACTATCAAAATATGATCCAACATCTCGAAAACAATTCATTAAACTTTTATGATTTTCTCCAAATGCTGCGTATTACCCGTAGCGATTATTTGGAATATATTGCTTGCCTGAAACATACTGCCCCTTATGACCAAACATTTTCTTTTGAAAATTATGATATTAAAAAACTTTTCACACAGAACTTTGATGGCATAACCGAGCTGCCGACTCCTACTTCTATCAGTCGAAAAACATCAACATGTTCAGATTCAGGTCGTGATAAGAGTGAGCCTTCCCAATGTCATGCGAACTCAGTCTATACGCCTACGTCCAGCAGCGCAGCTCAAATACAACGCATCAGAAGTATATCATCCGTTAATGCAAGTCCAGCTCAAAGTCCAATGTTCAGCCCTACACAAGAACACGTTGATACCAACTTACCCCATTTTTCACTATTGAGAAGCGACTCTGAGGCCATCATAAGGGCTAATAGCGGCACGAAATCACCTGTTATAAAAAGGAAAGTCGTGGTGGTTAAATCACGGGCCGCTAGTGCGATTACGAGCCCAGCTAACACTGCTTCAACACCAAAAATCATCAGCAGTTTGATTCCAAAACCAGCCTCGATGTCAGCTTTATATGACCTTAGATTAATAACGACTAGCAGCGTTAATGAAGATATGACACCTTATACAGAAGCATCAACAGTTTATCCCACAACGCCAATCGCTCCTTACTTTAGGAGTCAACTAGTACCCATGGACCCTATAGTTCCTTTAACTCCTGGTGGGCTCAACGTCGTAACGGAAGAGCAATCAAGTTCGTTAACAAACAGTAGCGGAAATAAGATGGCTGAATTACGGATCAATACGAATTGCACAGAGACAGATGATGCCCCACAAATTCTACCAGTGAGACATTTTAAATCTTAACACTAAAAAATATATTGTAGCCTGGACCAAGCTTCGCGTCCGGGGACAGAGTAACACATCTCCCCGGGTGAGTTTTTTTATTCTTTTAAATTTTTAATGCCCAACGCATGAATTTCGTGCGGAATCAAATCATGGAGAGTTTGATAAATCTCACGATGAATCGCAATCCGCGTTTTTTCATCAAAACAAGACGCTTCAATAATTACGGTAAAATGCCCTCCGCCTTCAGCGCTGCCTGGATGGCCCGCATGCTTGGCGCTATCATCAATCACCTCTAAGCTAGTCGGATCAAAGGCATCTTGCAAACGCTGATGAATAAGGGCTTTTCGTTCTTCATTTTTCATAAGATCCTATTTTGTATCTGACATATAGCGCGTTAAACACAAAGCTTGAATGAAACTAAAAATTAACAACAAACTCATAATGCCATAAACTTTAAAATTGACCCAAATTTCTGTGCTAAAGGTGTAGGCAACATACAGATTAATGGTGCCTAACAAAATAAAAAATACTGTCCAGGCTAAATTCAAGCGTTTCCAAACAATATTTGGCACACTGGCCGCTTGCTTTTCGAGAACACTTTCAAGCATACGCTCGATTAACGTGCGCTTACCCACAAATTGTGAACCCAAAAAAGCAAAACCAAAAATCCAAAATACAATAGTCGGTTTCCATTTTATAAAGATAGGATTATGGAAATACAACGTCATGCCGCCAAAAATGACAAACACGATCAAGGTAATGACTTGCTGTTTGTCGAATTTTTTTTTAAAAGCGCGCGTGGCTATGACTTGCAATGCAGTAGCGACAATACCAACGGTGGTCGCAACATAAATTCCATAAAACTTAAACGCAAATAAAAAAAGTAAGACAGGCAAAAAATCATAAAGAAAAGTTTGCATTTAGCTTGGCGTCTCCAGAGAAAGCGGTTTTTTGACATTTGCCAAATAAGTATAGGCTACGGGTACAACAATCAGCGAGAAAAAAGTTCCAATAAATAATCCACCAACAATCACCCAGCCAATTTGATGCCGAGTTTCAGCACCGGGGCCAAAAGCTAAGGCTAAAGGTAAGGCACCTAACATCATAGCCAGCGTCGTCATTAAAATAGGCCGCAAACGTAATAATGCAGAATCAATAATAGCATCATGAATACTTTTGCCGGAGGCACGCCCTTTGTTGGCAAATTCCGTTATCAATATACCATGTTTTGCGATAAGACCAATCAATGTCACTAAACCAATTTCACTATAAATATTTAAAGTGCCCCCTGCTAGCTTTAAAGTCAGCAATGCACCAATGACGGCAAAAGGCACGGTTAGCAGAATAATTAAAGGATCAACAAAACTTTCAAATTGCGCGACTAACACTAAATAAATAAAAACAATAGCCAATAAAAACGTCATGGCCATTTTATTGTTCGCCTCTAAATAATTACGCGCATCGCCAATAAAACTGATTTTCATATTATCTGGTAAGGTTTTTTGTGTCAGGTTTTGCAGAAAATTAACTGCATCAGCAATAGTATAACCTGGCGCTAAACTCGCATAAAGCGTGTCGGCACGTAAGCGCTCAAAATGGGGCAAGGAACCCGGATTGGTCGTTTCATGTATCGTCGTTAGATCCGACAATGAAATCATCGCATTATTTTCGTTGCGCACATAAAGTTGCGAAATAATATTCGGATTCGATAACGATGATTCATTCATTTGCATCATGATATCGTATTGTTTTCCGCCGTATTCAAATTTTCCTGCGTTACGACCCGCTAACAATGTGGAGATGGTGCTGGCGATGCTTTGCATAGGCACCTTCAAATCAGCGGCTTTCTCGCGATCAATATTCACTTCAAATTGATTACGATCCCATTTTAAAGCGCTGTCGGCACGCACAAAACCTGGATATTTTTTAGCAGCAGCAACAAGTCTTGTCATGGTGGCATGCAATTCCCGATAATCCCCCGCTGACATGACCGCCATTGCCACGGAATCTCCTTGCCCTTCTGAACCATACCAACCCAAAGGTGGTGGTGGAACCGAGGCATAGGCTATAACACCTGGTATTTTTTTGAAACGGGAATTCAACGCAGCGGCAAAATCTGTAGCGCTGCTTTTTCTTGTATTCCAGGGCTTCAGTGTGAGTTCTTGAAAAGAATTGGCAGCTGATCCATTACCTACTGACGCTAAATAGGATTTTACATCGGGTAAATCGGCATAAATTTTTTCAAGCTCTTTCACGTTGGCATTGGTAAAACGAAAACTAGCATCGTGCGGAGCTGACACCCACACATTAACCTCATCGCGATTTTCCATAGGAACAAGTTCGGAAGGCAAGCTGCGATAGATTCCATATCCTGCAACACCGATTAACAACAAAACCGCAAGTAACTTTTTGCGATGCGAAAAAAATTTCAATAATAAATTTTTGTAACCCAGCTGAAGTTGTGCCGAAAAACCATTAAGCCAGCAATGATAGCGTGAAACTTGCTCCTGCGCTTGTAGCATGCGCGCGCACATCATAGGGGATAATGTTAAAGCTACCACACCTGACACAATCACCGCACCCGCCAATGTCAATGCAAACTCAGAAAATACCGAGCCCATCATTCCCGAGATAAAAGCGATAGGCGTGTAGACGGCAGCAAGCGTTAAAGTCATCGCAATAATAGGAAAAATCATTTCACGACTGCCTTTCAATGCCGCGGCAAATGGTTTCATGCCGCCTTCAATATGGCGCGTAATATTTTCTAGCATAACGATGGCATCATCCACGACTAAGCCTATGGCTAGCACAAATGCCATGAGGGTTATGGTGTTAATACTAAAATGAAATAAATGCAGCAAAGCAAATGTCGTAATTAAACAAACAGGAATAGTCACAACAGGAATAAGCGTTGCGCGCCAGCTGCCTAAAAATAACAAAATCACGACTAACACAAAAAGTATCGACTCAATAAGAGCTTCATAAACACTGTGTATGGAGTCATGAATAAAAGTCGTGCCATCATAAACCACTGAGGCGCTCATGCCTGCGGGTAAGTGCTTTGTCATGTCTTGAAAAGCTTTGAAGACATTTTTAGCGACGTCTAATGGATTAGCGGTGGATTGTGGAATAATGCCAAGCGCCACCGCAGGTCTACCTTTGACACGAAAAGCAGTATCAGGATCGGCAGGCGCAATCATTGCCTGGCCAACATTTTTTAAACGGACAATTTGATTTTGGTCATTACGTACAATCAAATCATTAAATTGCAAGGCCGAGGTTAAAGTTTCATTGGTCACAACATTATAATAACGATCCAAGCCTCGAATAGTGCCGCTAGGAACTTCAATATTTTGATCTAGCAGGGTTTTACTGACATCATCGACAGTGACGTTTGAGGCGGCCATTTTTGTTGGATCCAGCCAAATCCGCATGGCGGAAACCTGTCTGCCAAAAGTAGTTACCAGGGCCACGCCATCTACCGTTTGCAAACGGGGAATAATAAATTGCTGTAAATAATCACTGACTTCTTTTTGCGAACGTCGGTCATCTGAAAAAGCAAAATAGAAAACTGGCATGCCGCCAGTTTCCGCTTTTGAAACAATAGGTGCTTCCGCATCCCGCGGTAACGATCCTGTTGTTCTGGCAAGTGAACTTCTGACGTCATCTACGACCGCATCCATGTTGCGGCCCAGTTTGAAATTTAAGGTAATATTGCTTTGGCCTTGGCTACTTGATGAAGTCAAGGTTTCAACGCCGTCAATGCCAGAAAGCGCCGCTTCAATCGGTGTCGTAATTTGGTTT
>Ga0206981_10087_pt1 | contig 27686 bp, 15 predicted proteins | sample Alteio_BWMinCont_17_FD_153312 | JGI IMG/M metagenome (GOLD analysis project Ga0206981, IMG submission 153312) | Enriched cells from forest soil in Barre Woods Harvard Forest LTER site, Petersham, Massachusetts, United States -... | ecosystem: Environmental > Terrestrial > Soil > Temperate forest >... | reverse complement strand
TTTCTATGTCGTACCAGTTGAAGATGTGCCCGCGCTGCTTCTCCAGGCGATCGTAGGTGGAAAGTGTTCCGAGTGTCGCGCGAGCAAATTCGGGAAGTGTGAGGAAGCCGAGCTCGTGCGCGGCCTGCCTGGCGTTGAAGAGCATCCCGAGATTCGTGGGCGATAGCTTGCGCACCTGGTATGTGTTCTTCTCTTCGACATTGTCGGGAATTAGCCAGTGGTTCTGCTCGCCGCCGAACTCCAGAAAATATCGCGAGGTGTGCAGAGCCTGCTGTTGCAGAAAGATTCTGTCTACGGCGGGGAGCGGGCCCTCGTTCTGGGTTGGTGGCGAATTCAACCACATCGCGATGAGCGGCGCCATGCTCCAGAGGACAAGAATGGGAGCAGCCGCAAGCAGCAAGCGAATGTTGTCGAGGGCGAGAGTCACACCAATCAAAAAGGCGATGAGGGGAGAGAGCTGGAGATAGAAGTCTAGAGTCGTTTTGGAGCCGCCGAACTCCGCTTGCGCAGCGGTCTCCCACTCCAACAGGCGTTTTCCCGATACCAGAGCACGAGTGAGCGATCGCGTAATCGCATCGAGCGACAGCAGCATGTGGTGCGGAAGGAATGTCAGGTTAAGAAGAGTAAAGCCAAACGAAGCGGTGAAAGTGGAAAAGCTTTCGCGGGCGGCGACGAGGCTCAGATTGAATAAGGCGCGGCCAAGATTGAAGCTAAGCTGTACGAGCACGGGCAGGAGGAGTAGCACAAGGGTTGCGAAGGTCCAGTAGCGTGCTCCGCCGGGAAGAACGAACCAGCCCAGGACAAGCATGATGAACGTAACGGGCTCGACCAGGCTGCGGCGAAGATTGTCGAAGATCTTCCACTGCGAGATGGTGCTGATGGGGTTCGCCACGAATCGGCCCGATTCATCGGGCACACGGCTGAAGAGCCACTGTGCGATTTGCCAGTCCCCGCGCACCCAGCGATGCTTGCGACGGGTGTGAGCCGAGTAGTGAGAGGGATAGTCGTCGATGATCTCGATGTCGGACACAAGTCCGGCGCGGGCATACGAGCCCTCGATGAGATCGTGAGAGAGAAGAGCGTCTCGTGGAAAGCGACGGTCGAGTACCTGATGGAGAACGCTTACCTCGTAAATTCCCTTTCCGGCAAAGATACCTTCGCCGAAGAGGTCCTGATAGACGTCGGAGACGGCGCGTGTGTAAATATCGAAGCCGGTCTCGCCGGAGTAGAGGGATGCAAAACGGGAACGCGATGCAGAAGCAACGCTGATACCCACTCGCGGTTGAAGGATGCCATACCCTGCCCTTACTATGCGGAGCTGCCGATCAATGATCGCATGGTTCAGCGGATGCATGATGGTGCCAATCATGCGCGCGGCGGTGCCGCGCGGAAGCTGCGTATCCGAATCTAGAGTGATAACGTATTGGACAGGTTCGAGAACGTCGATGGAGCCGGCCTTGATCGGAAAGCTGTCGCCGTTATGCAACAGGAATTGGTTCAGGTCGAGCAGTTTTCCGCGCTTCCGCTCCCAGCCCATCCAGACACCCTGACGCGCATTGAAGACGCGATGACGGTGCAGAAGGAGAAAAGAGCCTCCCTTGGCGCGGGAGTATTTTGCGTTCAAATCATCGATGCTTTGCACAGCCATCGCCACCAGAGGATTGCGATCCTCGTCAACGGGCTGCTCGGCCGTGTCGGGCAGGTCGGTTAACAAAGCAAAGTGGAGGTTCGGGTCCTGGTTGGAGAGATATCGAGCTTCCAGTTCGTCCAGCAACTCGCGAACCTGCTTCTCATGTAAGAGCAATGTGGGCACAACGACGAGGGTGGTTGCCTCCGCGGGAACGCCTTCTGAGAAATCGATCTTAGGAAGCGCCTCGGTCTTCAGAAGCGCTGTAACAACGTTGTTCACCAGATCGACTCCGCCTTGTGTTGCCGGAAGAAGCGCAAGCATCAGCGTCACCATCACCGGCCAAAAGGCGTGATGAGGGACCAGAGGCGCAATGATGGCGACAATGAGCGCGAGTGAAAGGATTAAGATGCCGAGAATGTAAAAATCCTCGTTCCAGCGACGGAGAAGACCTCGTACGTGTTCGATCAGTGGCGGGCGATAGCGGATGCGCTGGGAGAGTAAGGGCAATCCTTCGGCAAAGAGGTAGTAGCCGATGTGCGTGATCCGACGGACGCGGCGTGGATCGTGGTTAGGATCGATTCCGGGATCCGAAGCTGCTCCCTGGCGGGCCTCGCGTGCAAGATTGAGCGCAACTCGGGTAGTCTCTACTTCACTGCAATCGCTGTGCCGGGCCAGTTCGGCAATGCGCAGATGATAGGCGTTACGCGACTCATCATCCATGTGTGCGAAGACGTTGCACGGATCCTGCCGGAGTATGGCATCATACGCAACCAGCGGCTCAAGCACATTGCGCCACTCAACCTGGTTCAAGCGTCGCAGACTGTGGAGTATCGCGGAAAAAGGCGACTGCTCGATGGGTGGAAGGTCGCCGGCAGCAAAGGCCTCGTCCGCACGATCGAGGATGAACTCCAGCTGAGCCAGCTTAAGCGTCTGTGGTAGAGCCATGACCTCCTGAAGCTGAAGAGCTTTGTGTTGCTGAACCTGCTGCACATACGTTGTGAGAGATTCGGGCGACCAGATGCCACGGGCTGCGGAGAGATATCCCTCGGCCAGATTCATCGCACGAGGTAACTCGCGAACGTGCTCGACGCGGACGTGCGGGAGCGAAGCAAGGGTCATCCTCGCATTTTCTCCAGCGATCAGCGCCGACTGGAGCGTGCGCGTGCTTTCCAGCAGTTCGAGCTGTGGCGTCAGTTCCTGAGTCGATGCGCTTGCACTGCACATTCGCAGCAGGCCCGCCAATCTTGCTTGTAACCTCTTCAGACGGTCAGGAAATCCAGTTCGCCTTCGGTCGTCCGCCAGCATCTCCCACTGCCGGGCCAGGGCATCAGCGTGCTCTCGCAGCTCCTTTTCCGTCGTGGCGGGCTGTTCAGGCAGGCCACTGGTCGGCATATCCAAAACTGGAGCCGTAGACGGCAGTGCGTGTTCGAATATGTTTGGATCTGTTGAAGACGGCACGATGATGCCTTTCTTATCCCTTTGACCGCCGCGACTATCTGTAGCTCGCGGCCTGCATCTCAAACATGCCGGCGTAGACTCCGCCGCTGGCCATTAACTGCTGATGATTGCCCTCCTCGACGAGACGGCCTCCGGAGAGGACCACGATACGATCCGCCATGCGCACGGTCGAGAAGCGGTGCGAAATGAGCAGCGCCATTTTGCCATGGGTCAGTTCAGCGAAACGCTCGAAGACTTCAAACTCGCTGCGCGCGTCGAGAGCCGCGGTCGGTTCGTCGAGGATGAGCATCTGTGCATCGCGAAGGTAGGCGCGGGCGAGCGCCATCTTCTGCCACTCGCCGCCGGAGAGTTCAACCCCACCCTCGAAACGGCGTCCAAGCATCTGATCGTAGCCGTAAATAAACTTGCTGACTACGGTATCGGCTAGGCTCTTGTGAGCGGCGGCGTCTATATCGGTCTGTCGATTTGGGTGGTCAATACGGCCGACCGCAATGTTTTCACGCGCGGTCATTTCAAAGCGCATAAAGTCCTGGAAGATGACGCCGATGTGATGGTGAAGGTCCTCGAGGGAATATTCGCGGAGATCGACACCGTCGAGCAGGACCTGCCCTTCTGTGGGGTCGTAGAGGCGCGTGATCAGCTTGACTACCGTGGTCTTGCCCTGGCCGTTTTCGCCGATCAGGGCGACGCGCTCTCCGGGCGCGAGGGTGAAACTGAAGTTGTGTAACACGGTCCTGTCCGTTCCCGGATAGGTAAACGAGACATTGCGAAATTCGAAGCCCAGGCGGACGGGCTCCGGCATGGACAGACCGTCGGGCTTTGAGCGCACGGTTGGCTCCATGTCGAAGAATGCGATCAGGTCGGTAAGGAACAGTGCCTGATCCGCAATGCCCGATGCGGTGGAAAAGACCTGCTGCAGATTGGAACTGGCCTGCTGGATCGCCGCCGAAAGAAAGGTGAACTGGCCGATGTTGTATGCACCGTGGAGTGTGCGCCAGATCACATAGACGTAAGCCCCGTAATAGCCCAGCGTTCCGATGACGCCCAGCAGGCCGCCTACCAGTAGTTTGGATCTGGAAAGAGCGACGTCTTCGCGATATATCTGATTGGCCAGCGCCTGAAATCTTTCGGTGAAGAAGCTGTTCAGGCCGAAGAGCTTGACTTCTTTTGCGCCTTCACGGCTTCCAGCGACTTGGCGTAGATAGTCCATCTGGCGTTTCGCAGGCGTCTGGCGAAAGTTTTTGGCGTAGCCCAAAAAGGCGTAGTGTGTCTCGCCAACAAACGATGGCAGTACGCCCAGTGCCAACAAGAGCACCAGCCATGGCGACGCCCATGCGAGCGCAATCGAGAAGGTGAGTGTGGTGATAACCTGCTGCACTAACCGGCCCATCTGCTGGATCATTGCCAGCCGATCGGTGGCCTGCACCCGTGCCCGCTCCAGACGGTCGTAGAAGAGCGGATTCTCATACGTGGTCAGGTCAAGCCTTGCGGCCTGCTTCATTACGCGAACGCTCGCGTGCTGGGTATAGCGATTGGAGAGGAGCGAATCCGAGTAGTCGATGGCGCGAGTCAGCAAGCCCGCCAACACGTTCAGGACTACCTCCGTGGCCACCAGCATCCAAAACGTGGATGGCAGAGGCTGGCCGTGCAGAACTCCCGCGATGCCATTGATGATGTATTGCGCTACCTTAGCTATTCCGAAGGGCAGAACAGCGACAAAGACACGCAGCCCGAGGCCCCATGAGACCACGGAAGGCCCGGACTCCCAGAGAATGCGGAGAACAGGGGGCATATTGCGAAGGGCGCGCAGGCGATCGAGCCATGGGCTCTCTGTCTTCGCATGGTTTTTGGAATCAGTCATAAGCTGGATTGCTATAAGGCAACATCAGGGCCATGTTGGCAGTGTTGCATCTATGGATGCCTGATGGCGATCAGGCGTTGGATTACCGCTTGAGCGTTGCGTAGACCAAATCTATGCCGAAACACGACTGAGCCACTGTTCAAGAAAGCCGATCAGCTCATGCGGTGGACAGAGCCAGACCCTCGCCAGAGTATCCCGATACTCAGGCCGGACAAGAACGGTCAGCCCGCGGCCATTCAGTACGCGAAAGGAGTCTTCATCGGTGAGGTCGTCGCCGAGATAGGCGATCTGCGAATGTACGTTTGATTCCTCGATGATCGTGGAGACGGCATCGCCCTTGTCCGGATGGGTAACACGCAGCTCCAGGCCGCCGTCGAATGGAAGCAGCTTGAGTTCGGGATTTATACCGAGAGCGGCCCAGCCCTCACGGGTGCGGGCTTCTACTCTTTCCCGTTCGGCGGCTGCCCTCCCGCGCCAATGGATAGCGATGCCTCCGGGCTTAATCTCTGCTTGGGAGGTCAGTCCCGCCTCGTTCACCCACCCCCTTGCCTTGGACAGCAAGTCGGCTGTTTCCGGGTCGATGCTGACTTGCCGGTAACTTCCATCGGGCAGCATACGCTCCAGGCCGTGTGCTCCCCATACTTCAAGGCTGTCTAACGGGCTGAGCAGGGCTTTCACTTCAGCGGCGCGGCGCCCCGATATGATGACGACTCGCGTCTTGCCACCTCGGAGGATGCTTTCGAGGAGGGGGATGACCTTGGGATATGGATAGGCACGGTCGCGATCCGTTTGAAACGGGGCGAGCGTGCCGTCGTAGTCCAGGAGTAGCGCGGACGCCGGAGCCTCGCTCAGCCGGTCAAAAAAATTTAAAAGCTGGGCAGAGTCTGAGTGCACGGCTTTTTCATCGATACCCGGCAAACTATATCTCCACCGTAAGCTTGTCGGGGATAGGGGCAACGACGCTTTCCTTTTGATCAGGGGGTTGGTCGAGGCGAAGCTCACAGAGCGCCCCGATGAGGCTGCTAGCCCACCAGTAAATGTTGTGCTCCTTCACCGACGTGCGCATCCGCCGCATGCGTTCGACCCGTTCGTTGATGTCCATCCTAAGTGCCTGGGCAATGGCCTCGCCGGTCGCTTCGATATCGTAGGGATTCACGATGATCGCGTCGCGCAACTCCCTTGCGGCTCCAGTGAACCGGCTCAGGATCAATACGCCTCGCTCCTCCTGCTGCGCAGCAATATATTCCTTGGCTACCAGATTCATTCCGTCATGCAGTGAGGTGACCATGCACAGGTGGGCAATCCGGTAATAGCGCTGCACCTCATGCCGGTTGTGCTGGCGGAATTGAAAGACGATGGGTCTCCACTTACCGCGTTTGAAACGTGCATTGATCCGGTTGGCCTCGGATTCCACTTCAGCCTGGAAGTCGGCATACCGCTTGATCCGGCTGCGCGTGGGTGCCCCTAGTTGGATAAAGGTGAACTTTCCCTGATAGCTGGGATATCTCTCCAGAAATGACTCGACCGCCTGGAAGCGTTCGACGATGCCTTTGGTGTAATCCACGCGATCGACGCCAACACCGATGAATGTCGCCTCGATCCCGAGTTCCTGAAGCAGAGCGCGGCGTTCTTCATCTGCACTGATCCCGCCAGGAGCATCGGGAGTCTCGCCGGAAAATTCTACACTGATCGGGAACGGGAGCACCGAAGACTGGTGATCGTTGCGCTTGACGGAGAAGTGTTCCCAATCAACCCGAGCCTCGAGTACGTGGTCCACTGTATTCAGAAAGTTGTTGCAGTGCCCGCGAACGTGGAAGCCGATCAGATCGGCTCCCAGCAGACCATCCAAAAGTTCTCGCTGCCATGGGCAGATATCAAAGGACTCGGGGGTGGGCCAGGGGATATGCCAGAAAATCGCGATCCTTGCGTGGGGCAAGCGGTCTTTCACCATGCGCGGCAGCAACGCGAAATGATAGTCCTGGATGAGGACCACGGGATGCTCCTCGCCGGTCATCTCCTCCAGCAGAGCATCGGCAAACTTTTGATTGACGTTGTAATAGTGCTCCCAATCCCCGGCGCGAAAAATGGGACGGGTATGAGCGTTGTGGCAAAGTGGCCACAGGCCTTCATTGGCGAAGCCGTAGTAGTAGCCGGCTTCCTCTTCGGCGCTTAGCCAGACGCGACGGAGCGTATAGCGCGGTTCCTCCGGCGGGACTTGCAATCTGTCATGAGCATCCACCGTTTCCGTGTCCGCGTCGCCGCTGCCATGAGCCACCCAGGTTCCATTGCAGGCGCAAAGAATTGGCTCGATGGCGGCGACCAGACCGCTGGCCGGAACGGAGACAACAATGGCATTGTCGCGCCAGTTGTGGATATAGGGCTCGCGGTTTGAAACCACAAAGAGGCTGCTTCCACTCAGCCTGGTGCGGACATGATCGGCTAACCGCTGGGCAGTCCATTCAGATTCGGCGGCGTTACGCAACCTGGCTTCGGTCTCGGCCGCTCCCCGCGCCCGCTGTATGCTTTTTGCCAATGGCGCGACTTCACGAGCGAGGGGAGCGAGGAAATCGATATCGTTTGCGGAAGGCGGGACGGCGTGCTGTCCGGTACGCAGCGCTTTCATCCAGTCTGCCACTCGCGCGATCGGCCCGGTAAGGCTCCAGCGCACGATAAGAATCGTGATGGCGACAATGACCAGAACCTGGACCGCTATACGAACGAAAACTCTGCTCCACAGGCGGAAAATCTCGGTGCGTATATAGGCGGTATCGTGCGCCATGACGATTCCACCCTCCACGCTCTTGTCAGCGGCATGCAGAGGGACGGCCAATATGTATACACGCTTGAAATGCAGCCGCATATATCGGCTTTCATTACGATCGTCAAGAAGCGCATCCGTCAGCGGCTGGGGCGAGCCAGGCAGAACGGAATTCAGAGCAGGAGTCACGACCAGCGCGGAGCCGTCCCGGTCGTACACTCCAATTCCCACCAGATGTTCACGGTTGCTAAACCGCAGCACCCACTGCTCGAGCCCGATCCGGTCGCCAGCCTGCAAATACAACTCGGCTCTGCCTGCTAGACTCTCACCCAATGTCCCAGCTTTGCTTTCGAGATCACTGCGCAGTGCGCCCTTCTGTTCCCGAACCTCGTACCAAGACGACGCGAGAGACACCAGTGTGACGCCGAGAACCAACGCGACAATCAATCGCCAGCTCAGAATCCGCATGGTGTCTATACCCGCTCTATTGAGGATAAAAGAAAGATGGACCAAAATTCGCTAAATCTTAGATGCCGGCAGAGACAAAGAAGTAGCCCGGTCTTCGAGGCAAACTCTCACCGGCAACAATTTCCGACTTGCACGCCGTGTTGTTTCTTTGTATGAAGATACTGGACCTGAAATGGTTGCATTAGAACCTCTACCCGCAATTGGGACGCCATCTCGATCCTTTCCAGATACTTAGGCCCTTACGGCAACCGATATTCGCGTAGAACCATCTGAACCTGGACATCCAGGAGCGAGGCTCGAAGGTGAAGAAAGCAGGAAGCGCGTCCGATCCGCTCTGGTACAAGGATGCGGTTATCTACGAGCTTCATGTGCGCGCGTTTGCCGACAGCAACAATGACGGCATCGGTGATTTTACTGGCCTGATGGGCAAGCTCGATTATCTCCAAGAGCTTGGCGTCACCTGTTTGTGGCTGCTGCCTTTTTACCCTTCGCCGTTGCGCGACGACGGCTATGACATATCCGATTACAGGAATGTCCATCCGAACTACGGGACCCTCGACGATTTCAAGCAATTCCTGGAAGCCGCCCACAGACGAGGCATGCAGGTTCTGATTGAACTGGTGCTCAATCACACTTCCGATCAACATCAGTGGTTTCAACGGGCACGTCTTGCGCCGCCAGGATCAGAGGAACGCGATTTCTACGTTTGGAGCGATACGGATGCCCTTTTCCCCGGCGTGCGCATTATTTTCTCAGATACAGAAACCTCGAACTGGACATGGGATCCGGTCGCGAAAGCTTATTATTGGCATCGTTTTTTCTCGCACCAGCCGGACCTGAATTTCGACAATCCGCTGGTGCTGGAAGAGATGCTGTCCGCCATGCGATTCTGGCTGGACATGGGCGTGGACGGGTTGCGCATGGACGCGATTCCTTATCTGGTAGAGCGCGATGGCACCAACTGCGAGAACCTGCCTGAAACGCATGCCATCATCAAAAAATTCCGCGCGGCGATGGATGCCGAATATTCGAACCGCTTTGTGCTGGCGGAGGCGAATCAGTGGCCGAGTGACGTGCGTCCTTATTTCGGTGACGGCGACGAGTGTCAGATGGCATTTCACTTTCCCCTGATGCCGCGAATTTACGTTGCCATCCGTCAGGAAGACTGCCTGCCGATCACGGAGATCATGGCTCAGACCCCGGAGATCCCCGCCAACTGCCAATGGGGGTTGTTCCTGCGCAACCATGACGAACTGACTCTGGAGATGGTGACCGAGGATGAACGCGACTATATGTACGTTGCCTACAGCGCCAATCCACGCATGCGGATCAACCTTGGCATACGACGCCGGCTGGCGCCGCTGTTGGATAACAACCGACAGCGCATCGAATTGCTAAATAGCCTGCTCTTCTCTTTTCCGGGCACGCCGATTCTCTATTACGGCGACGAGATCGGGATGGGAGACAACATCGAACTCGGCGACCGCAATGGCGTACGCACCCCCATGCAATGGAATGGCGAGCACAATGGTGGATTCTCGCCGGTCAGCCCCGAACTGCTCTACAGCCCCGTAATCGCGGACCCCGTATTCGGCTACCAGGCGGTGAACGTTGAGGAGCAGAAGGAGAACCGTTCTTCTCTGCTGCAATGGACGCGCAACATGGTTGGGCTGCGCAAGCTCTTCCCGGTATTCGGTCGAGGCACGCTCCGTATTTTGTCGACGGAGAATCGCAAGGTGCTCGCGTATCTGCGCCAGTATGGAAGTCAGACGGTTCTTTGCGTTGCGAACATTTCCAAGTCTGCCCAGCCCGTGCTGGTCGATCTGAACGAATACGAAGGCCGTGTTCCGATAGAGATGCTGGGCTATGTTTCTTTCCCCAGGATTACTCAGAATCCCTATGTTCTGACTCTCTCCCCCTACGCGTTTCTTTGGTTTGAGCTGCAAGTCAGCTCCGCGATCGGGGAGTTACCTTCTATGCCTTACCATCCTGAGCTCGCCGACGAGATGGTGAATGTCGAGGCCTGGGATGCGCCTTCCCCGTTGCCGCAAATAGTACAGCAGACATCGCTGGAAGTTCCGCGCGATGCCTCCATCCGGGACACAAACTCACTGAAAATAAGCATCGGGGAATCAAAACGGGACTCAAAAACAGACTTGCTGATCCTGGTCGAGCCGGCGAGCCGTGAAGAAATCGACAAGACCACGGCTGCGATTGTGGCACGTTTCGCCGAGGATCGACCAGTACGGATTGTGCTGGCCTATCCCACACAAGATTCAGACGGTGATGGCCAGGCAAGCTCCGCTCCACGGATGCAATCCGTGGGCGGAACGCCCTGGCTCCAGTTACTACCCTTTAATCCCACCGGCGGCTGGCGGCCATCCGCTTGGCCGCATACGGCACAACTGTACTTCGATGCCCGACGGCTTACGTCTGAACACGGGGCACGCGCCACGATGCTGCTGGGCCACGATTCCGGTTCTCTGGACCGACAAGCCTTGCCCTTGCTGTCACAATGCGTTCTCAGCGAATCTGTCGATCTTGCGATGCCCTACTACACGCTCAGCCCGTATGAAGGACTGCTAAACGCCGCTGTCATATATCCGCTCACCCGGGCATTGTATGGCAGCGCACTTCGCTATCCGTTGAGCGCGGATCTCGCCTTCTCGGCAGACTTCGGTCAAGCTCTGGCGGCAATGACCGGATATAGTCCAGGGGCATTGGGAGACACGATCGTCTGGCCGGCGACGGAGGCGCTCCTCAAGAATTTCCAGGTGGCACAAATACAGGTTGGACGACGGCATTTTACCCAGCCCGAAGGTGTCGATGTTACGGCTCTGCTAGCGCGTGTCGTAGGAGCGCTCTTTTCCGATATAGAAGCGCGCGCTTCAGAATGGCAGATGCCTCGGCCACTGGCGCCCGTAAAGGAGATAGGAAGGCAGGCTTCTCCCGCGTCGAATCCAGCCAATACCAGTCCGCCCGCCGATGCTACGCCGATGATTGAGTCCTTCCGGTTTGCGGGAAACAATCTGCAGGAGATATGGGCACAAGTGATGACACCGCGGACTTTGTTATCGGTGAAACGGCTGGTCGAGTTACGCGAGAGCAAACATGTGTTCCCGGATCTGCTCTGGGTGCGGATTGTGTATGACTTTCTGGTTGCGTACCGCGTGCGGTCAGTGAATCGGAACCATCTGCTCGGTGCATTGATGCCACTTTATCTTGGATGGGCCGCAGCTCATGTGTTGGCCGTGGGCAGCCAAGGAGAAGCAACGGCGGAACAGCGAGTCACTGCCCTGGCCAGCGCCTTCGAGGAGGACAAACCCTATCTCGTGGCCCGGTGGCGCTGGCCGGACCGTTTTAGTCCGTAACCAACCGCATCACGATTGAAGGAGAAAGCCATGTGGGAACAAATCGAGTTTGCGCTCCGCGCCTCTCTCGCCCGGGTCCTCACCAAGGTGGCCACCCTGCTGCCGGCGGTGCTATCGCTGGTATTGACGGTGGTGGTCTGCGGCCTGATCGGCCTTTTTCTGGCCTATATACTGCGCAGGATACTGATTGCTGCTCGCTTTGACGAACGCGTAAAAGCGAATTCTTCTGCAGGGATACTCCATTGGTCGCCGGTCCAAGGTCCTACGATCTTCCTATCGCGGCTGGTCTTCTGGAGCGGCATCTTTCTGGGTTTGGTGCTGGGAATCGCTGCTTTTGGCGCGGCCTATAGCGCTTCTGATCAGACTGCGGACCAGCTTTATCCCTATCTGACGCGCATTGTGGTCGGCGTACTGCTCCTGCTGGCCGGTACGGTGGTTGCGCGCTTCCTAGCGCGCAGCGTTTTGATCGGCGCAGTGAATATGAACCTTCAGTATGCGCGATTGCTCAGCCAGGGCATTAAATGGCTTGTGCTGGTGCTGACAGTAGCAATGGTACTGGACCATGTTGGAATCGGCGGCTCGATTGTTGAACTGGCCTTTGGGATTCTCTTCGGCGGAATCGTTTTGGCATTGTCCCTTGCCATCGGCCTCGGTTCGAAGGATATTGTCAGCCGCTCCCTGGAGCAGGATGGCAGTAAACACGCAGATGACCACGCAACCCGGCCCATTAGCCATTTTTAGGGCCTAAATCATCGACGACGATATCGCACTCCATGTAGCATTCGGAACGATCGAGGCTGCGGTCGAATAGCTCAGGGGAGTAGCACTACTGTGACAAAGAACGGAACTGTCCAGATCAACACTGTGGTCGGCATCTCTTTGCTCGGTATTTCCTCGCTTTTTATCTGCTTACTCGAAATATCAGCGTCATTCGGCACGGTATTTGCGCAAGCAACTTTGCAGCCGCTGCCCACTGTGCCGGTGTTTGCGCTCCACCCGGAGGGACAGCTCTCCATCTCCGGCGAAGCTGTTCCTTCGCAGCCATTCTCGGTCATCGGTCCTCGGGGAGCGGTTCTCGGGCAGCAGGACGGCTCCTTCGAAGCGTGGCTGTTTCCGTGGAAAATTCTCAGCGACATGCGTATTTCCGCCGACGTCAAGGACTATCCGGTGCCCATCGACGTGAATGAGCACGCGTCGTCGATTGATGTCCGGCCGGACTCGACAACCATCACTTTTTCGCACGCGAATTTCACCGTGCGCGAAATTATCCTCGCTCCCAGACCTGCTCCCGAAGGCGCCGGGGCGCTCGTTCTCTATCAGATCGAGGCCGTGCGGCCCATGACACTCACTTTCAGCTTCGCTCCTGTCATGAAGCGCATGTGGCCTGCGCCCTCGGATGACCCGCCCTCCCCAGAGTGGGTCAAGACAGGTAATGCCAGCGGCTTCTACATTCTTCATCTCAACCTCCCCGATCATGCCGCGGCAATTGCGATTCCTACCGCGGAGCCCGGCATCCTTCAGCCATACCAGGAGCGCGCCCACGTCTACCCGCTGCAGTTCGTTGTGCACTTCGACCCAGTGCGCGATGGGCATACGCTTTTTCCGCTGTTGATTACTCTAGGGGATAGCCCGGCGAACTCAACCAAGGAAGCCCTGGGACAGCAACTCTTCGAGCTAGGTAGCTCCTTTCGCTCGATCTATGAGGAAAACCAGAGATATTATCGCGACTTTCTGGAATCGCACACCAGCATTGACACACCTGATCAAAAGCTCAACGAGGCGTTCTCCTGGTCGGTCGTTTCGATCGGCCAGCTTCGCGTACAAACCACTCCGAGCCACGACGAAGAGGCTCTCACCGCGGGATTCGTCGGCTCCGGCGATTCAGCGCGTCCTGGCTTCGGCTGGTTCTTTGGTCGCGATGCCCTTTGGTCACTCTATGCAGTGAACAGCTACGGGGATTTTGAAACTACGCGCAAAGAGATTGAATTCCTTCTTCATCGCCAGAGCCCGGAAGGCAAGATGATGCACGAGTGGTCGCAGACGGCGAACCTGGTCGATTGGAAGAGCCTACCATACGAGTACGCGTCTGCCGATGCCACACTTCTGTTGCCGATGGTGATGAACGACTACCTGCGCATCAGCGGAGACCAGGCATTTGTGACCGCGAACTGGGATGGCCTGGCTCGCGCCTGGAAGTTTCAAAGCTCTCACGACACGGACGGAGACGGTATCTACGATAACTCTCAGGGGACGGGCTGGGTTGAATCCTGGGTGCCGAGCATGCCGCATCAGGAAATCTATCTGGCTGCATTAGATGAGCAGGCCAGCCTGGCTCTCGCGAATATCGCTAGGGCTGCTGGCCACGGTGAAGTTGCTCATGCCGCCGATGCTCGTGCGGCGCATATCCGCGAGCAGATCGAAAAAGAATATTTCCGACCACAGACCGGCTTCTATGCCTTCAGCTGGAACGGTAATGGCTCGATCGGCGCCAGCGGCCGAACTGACGACACGGCCACCATCTTTCCTTCCGTTGCCTGGTGGGATTGGTCCTACGCGCTCGATCACAGTCAATCGATGATGAGTCGTTGGGCTTCGGATGAGTTTTCGACCGACTGGGGAACGCGCATCCTGAGCGATCACGCCAGTTTTTACGACCCCATCAGTTATCACCAGGGTACGGTGTGGCCGCTCTTTACGGGCTGGGTTTCGGTGGCGGAGTATCGCGCCGGGCATACCCTCTCAGGCTACGCTCACCTCAAGCAGAATGCAGGTCTGATTTGGTCGCAGGATCTCGGCAATGCGACGGAATTGCTTTCCGGTGAGTTCTTTCAGCCCCTGGGGCGCAGCACGGCCCACCAGCTGTGGTCCTCGGCCATGGTTATCTCACCCATCATGCGCGGATTGTTTGGGATTGAATGGAATGCCGAAGCGAATGAACTCAGTGTTACTCCAAGCCTGCCGGCTCAATGGGACAAGGCAAAGCTCTCAACGGTCCCCCTCGGTAAAGAACGAATGGACCTTGAAATAACACGTGAGAATGAAATGCTACTGATCCGGTCTACGGGACCCGCAGCTTCGGGCGTGCGTCTTAAGTCGCGCACGCCCGAAGCGCAGTTCTCAAATGGCGTACTGCATATTCCGCTGCCCGCGGTCGAGGTGGGGATGATCCAGGAGCTCCCGTCACCAGGCTCTGTTACACAACAGATGAAAGTGCTCGACCAGCAAGCAACGTCGCACTCGCTGACCCTGCGGTTGGCGGCGCCTGCGAAGAGCACGCAGACTTTATTCCTGCGAATCAATCACAAGCAGCCGACCCTGCGCGCGACAGGTGCAGAGATTCCGGATGCTAACGCGCCATTGCAAAAGCTACAGATCGAATTTGGGCCAGGCGCGGGCTATGTCGAAAAAGAAATAACCTTCAGCTGGTAAATCAGATTCAACAAGGCGAAACGACAACAGCCATCAGATCACCGAGGTAATCTGATGGCTGCATGTTGAATGCCGATATATTCCTTGTATCTAAGGCAGTTAACCCATCAAATGCACAGGCCATCCGTAATCCGGTTCGAGGCGTTTATCTTATGCCTCTGCTATCAAAGATAGGATTACACGAATAATTGACATATCAACGATTAAATTGCACTAATACTTAACATATCAGGGATGATATAAACACATATCTACGAGTAGCACGAGATTTGCTTTCTGGAGAATCCGCCATGTCTATGTTCAAAGACTTGCTTTTGCTGCAAATTGTCGTTGCACTTGCTTGCTCAACCGCCTGTGTATACGGGCAAACGAACGACTCTTCCAATGAGCTGGGCTCTATCGATGAGGTGTCCAGCGCGGCTAAGCCTTCCCGCGCAAATGTGGACTTAAAAATATCCCTGCAATCGGCAGGCCCTTCGAGTGTGACAGATAACGCGATTAATCATTCGGGGGCGGACGCAAGCATAAAAATCAACGCTTGTATCACGGCTGTCATCGCCCGTGGGGGAGGCATCTGCGATGCCAGCGGACTGGACGGCACGCAACATATGTCACAGGAGATACGGCTCGGCAGTTCCGCAAGCGTGGCTCGTCGCACTGGCATCACGCTGCTCTTACCTGATACGGCTGTCTGGGTGTGGCATCTTACCGACGGTTCCAGCTGCGGAATCTATCAGTACAGCAGCACCTCCCTCCTTGGTCATCAGCCGGGTGGCGGCGGCAATCGCATGGTCCTTGAGGCGAGTTCGGGGTCGCAGATGGATTCTATCTACTGCACAGATTCGAACGGAGCCGACTATGTCCGGGCTGAAGGATTTTCGGTCTGGAACAACCAGGCCGGCAGCACCTTCACCAACGGAGTGATACATATTCGCGATGTAGTGGATCAGAGTCGATTTACAGGTATTTTTGCGGAGAATTATTATGGGGATGTCTGGCACATAGAAAGCGCCTGTTGCGGAGTGACCTTCGACGGAATTCAAGGCACGAGCAACGGCACCACTGGCCTTTCAAACGGCGCTGCGGGGGGCGTTCCGCTTACCATTGGACCAGGTAAAGTACGCTCTGTATCTTTCCGCGACTCTGGGTTTAATGCGCCAGGATCCGGCTATCCAGACATCATGATTACCGGCGAGTCCGCAGTGATGGGCGTGAATTTCTATAACACTTATATGGAAGGTAATGGCGCGGTAGATGGCACGACATCCATGGTCTACATCGGGCCGTACGTTGGGCCAGTTCACTTTTTCGGGGGCATCGCCAACACCGAACAGGGCACGCTTTCGACTACAAAAACCGTCTTTGAGAACCACGGCTTCGATCTCGACGTCCCCGGATTCGAGATCATTAATACTACACTCGGCATCAATGATGTGACAGCCCACATCAAGGTTCCAGTTTGGGATTTTTCCGGCAATCTCGGGACCATTTCTTCGTATACCACCAAACACTGAGACCGACGTCCAAAGTCCGCGCTTGTGCCTCTGACTATGACTGGGCGTAACCGCCCGCTAGCACAGATTGCGCAGCATTTTCATTCTCCGCGGAGACAAGCAGATCTATATCCTTTGCACTATAGGTGCTTTTGATTTGCGCGTCGTTTCCCGCGAGTCGCGCATTTGTGAGAAAGAGCCCGTTGTCCTGGGTCCCTGGCACAAAAGGAAAGTTGAGTTGCCGGTGCAGGATTTGTCTGATTTTGAAGCCGGATCGCAGTGCGTTTACGTGGAGCCAGATGTCATCGGCCTTGGGACTGACATGCTGAAACTCTGTACCAGCCCGTTTCAGTATTCCCAAGAAGCGGGTTGGATAAATACAGCCGGATACGCCGGTCGCAAAGTTGCGATAACTTGGTGTGATTGACTTACAATGGGTCCAATCAAGATATGGCCTTATGGTTCCACCGGTAAGTTCTACGAAGTGGGCTCGGAAGCAGTTCACCACACTGGAATTTTGATTGTGAGCGCTTGCAAGGCCAGCCAGCCACCACCGGTTATATATAACATCGTCGTCAGCTATGACCAGTGGCGACTCAAAACAACTCTCAGTCAATAAATACGGATAATACTTGGTGTGTGGCCCGTAGTTTTCTGTCAGGCGTACCTCCAGGCCACGCTCTTCCAGGCGCAGAAGGGATTCCGGCCTAGTGCCAAAGGCTTTGGCGTCGTCGAGCCATAAGATGAGCCTCGATGGCAATACAGTTCCGGCGGCAATCGCTTCCAGCGCAAGATAAACAGTGTGTATGCGTTGGCCATGCGTGGTCATCGAGACAACTGGACCACCGGCCGCCAATACCGGTGTTTTTGAGTTTAAGTTGCTGCGGTGCAAGGCTTTGAGGCCGAACTTAGCAAGCTTCATGTCTTGTCTTGATATGAAGACCTGCAACCGCAGCGCGCTGGTTGATGCACCACGCCAAGGACTTTGCATACTCTACGCTCCGCGTGAGTTGAATCTTATGTGGGCAGGATTGCTTATCCTAAAACCATCTCAGGGTGCGGAAGCCCAAAGATCACGGTTCTGGCATTCAGCTCATCCTGGCTGACAACGTTAGCGAAATCGATGCACGTCTTATCGGGTCCGAGAGCTTGCAAGGCTTTTCTTTCGGAGTCACTGACCTTCTTAAGCAGGACGACGACTTCGTTCCTTAACAGGTCTGACAAATCGGGCGTCAGCAGTTTCCAGATGTGAGGAATAGTTTTCTCGATGAAAGTGAGATTGGCGCCGTGGATTGTTTCGACCGAGATAGCGGGCTCATAGATCGTTACACGGATGCCCTTTCCAAGAAGCCTCTCAGCGAGCTCAACAGCAGGGCTCTCCCGAAGATCATCCGTGCCTTCCTTGAACGTGAGCCCAAACAGGCCGATGGACTTTGCGCCGGTGTTTAATACCAGATCAATGCAGCTCTCCAAGTGTGCCTTGTTGCTGGGGAGAATGCCCTGGATCACTGGCGACTGCAGGCCCCGATGACGGGACTCCGCAACTACTGCTCTAAGGTCCTTGGGCAGACACGATCCGCCGAAAGCAAACCCCGGCTTCAAATACATCGGAGAGATATTCAGTTTCGTATCCATGCATACGATCTCCATAACGCGTCGCCCATCGACATTGAGGGATTCGCTTAGTTGGCCGATCTCGTTCGCAAACGAAACCTTCAACGCATGAAAGACATTGCAGACGTATTTAACCATGCACGCTGTGGGAACGTCGGTGTAAACAATCGGCGCTTCTACTTTGGTATAAAGCTCCGCGACTGCATTGGCCGCCCAGCTATCGTTGTGGCCAATCACGACCATTGGCGCTTCGTAAAAGTCCCGGATGGCCGTACCTTCGCGCAGGAATTCGGGGTTATAGCAAAACTGTAGAGTTTTGCCCAAGCGTTTGTCCGCCGCCCGCTCAAGAAGTGGAATCAATTCTTCTTCGACAACATGCGGCAATACGGTGCTGCGCAGGATAACGATGAAGGGCGCGGTCCTATCCCTGAGGGCCTCTCCGATGGACATTAAGACTCCGCGCAAGGCGTCCAGCTTAATCTCGCCCGTTCGCTCGGAAGGCGTACCAACACAGATCAGGGCTACGTCGGTTGCGCTGATCGCTTCGACTTCGCTGGTAGTCGCAGTCAGACTACCGTTGTCACTCGCCTGGCCCAGCAGCTCTTCGAGTCCCGGTTCAAAGAAGGGAGCGCGTCCGTTCGCAATGGCGGAAACCTTCCGCCCATCAATATCGACGCCCACTACCTTATGACCATCTTGCGCCAGGCAAGCTGCCGATACGCAACCAACGTACCCTAATCCAAAAACACTTATCCTCATCCCGTCTCCTTGTGACTCTTTGTGATGCGTGGTTTTCCGATTAGCGATTGACTTCCACCTGACAGTGCTGGTTAGCGGCTCTCTGTCTCCGGCGCGGCGAGCTTAGCCGTATCCATTACCGACGAGCGCTTATAAAAGGCCAGGCATCTCTTGATTCCAGTACTGTAATTCTCGATCATCGTCTCCATCGTGTATTGCTTGCTCGATTCTTTGGCTCCCCTGCGCAGCCGCTCCATCGTGGCCGGATCGAACATAGTCTCCACGATGGCGGTTGCGAAAGCTTCCCGCTCATGCGGCGCTATATGGCCATTCCTGCCGTCGACCACATAATCTATCTCCGGAGGATGGGTCGGCAGATCGGTCACGAGCAACGGCAGCCCAGCAGCGAAGCTGTCTACCACAGCCAAGCCCGCTGTGCCGGCCAGCATGAAAACGTCGGCCATCTTGTAGTACAGGGCGCTCTCGCGTCCGAATTTCCCGCCCAGATAATGAATCCAGGGCTCGTCGGCTATCGCATTTTCCAGCCATGGACGGTCGGGCCCATTGCCGATTATGACCAGATGGAATTCCGGACACTTCTGTTTCACCAAACGCGCCGTTTCAATCAGCATGGGTATCGACTTGATCTCTGCAAGCATTCCGCAATAGAAGCCGATTTTGTTCCCGAGAGATCCGGTGAGTGCCACTTTCGCATCGCGCACCTCATCCTCTGAGATATCGTCAATGAGCCTTCTCAACTCCCCGCTGTCAGTGGCATTCTGAACAACTGTGATGTGTTGTGCCGGCATGCCCTCATCGCGTAAGTATTCCGCGATCGATTCGGTGTAAGCAAACCACCAGTCCACGCAGGTGAAGAAAGGCTTCTTAATCCGCTCGGCAAACTCAGAACGAGTGGGATGTTTGTTGGGGCCGAGACCCCAGAACGCAACCCGCTTCAACTTAAGAGCCGACATGAGCAAGAGCAGCGGATTGACCAGGAACTTGACCTCCGACCCGGTAATGACCAAGTCGGCGCTTAATATTTCCTTCCATAAGTGCTGATAGAGAAACCGGCCAAAAAACCAGCGCCCCTTTACGTTAAGGCCAACAGAAGAGGGAAGGTCCACGAGGCCCTTGCGAGTGGGTTGCTGAGGGTTCGCGTTACTGTAAGCCACTTTCAATTCAATGCCATCCTGCTGCAGCGCCGCATGGAGGCCGGTAAAGAACGGGATGCGGTAGTGTTTCACCTCTGCTTGTATAATAAGGACCCTTGGCATACCCATATCCTATCGTTAGTATTTGTCTATTTTACGATGACGGCCAACGCATCAAGGCTGCTTTTGTTAGAAACTAATCTCCCGCGAGCAGAACAGGCTCATGTGTTACTAAGTCTTCCTCTTGTGGTGGTAAGGCCGTTTTATAGCTCCTTTCTATCGTTACGAGTGAAAATAGCACAGCTGAATATAGTATCCAGATGAGCTGGTTAGGGGTGACGATAGTACCTTCGTCCAACTGATATAGAAAAATCACGCAGAGAAACGCCAATGGCCACATCGACTCTCGCCCTGGATCTCTTCGTGTATAGCGGACTGCACGTCTCATTCCAATAAAGAAGGCCGCGAAATAGAGAAAGAGACCCACTCCACCAATTTGCAACGCGAGATCGATGTATCCGTTGTGAGAATGGGGGAGGTTATCCCAGTTTATAGCTTCGCGCACCAGTCTGCCCGGCCGAGACAGCTGGCTCCAAAATGCGGCAAAGCCATACCCCCACACCGGACTCTTTTGGACGAAGTGGAGCGTCTCCCTCCAGATCGGCGTACGGCCAGTCAACGTGGCGTCCTTGCCCAGCAAGGCCGTCGTCTGGTCCAGGTTTTGCAAGACATAGGAAAAGGCCACAGCAAACAGCGCAGCCAGCGATGAACCCAGAACAATAAGTGTTGGCCGTCGCCAGTGCAGCACTTTTGAAAGTCCGAAAACGAACAGCATTACCGTCATGATGAGCAAGCCCCCTGCCGAGCGGGACGCCACCAACAAAGCCATAACCATCACCATCAGAATTGCAAAGACCACGGAACTTCGTCGCGTGGGACGAGGACGACTCAGAAGCACGATTCCCGTGAGAACGATAAGCCGCGCCCAGGTATTCTTGTTGACGACGATCCCATTCCACGCGCCGCCAGGCTCAAAGTCCAAATCAGGGACAACGCCGGGGAAGAATACCTGCGCTATCACTCCGAGTACCATCACAGTGGCCAGGACCATCCAGATCAGGCGCAACTGCTCGCCGATTGAGTAGCGGCGAGCGAAATCAAGACCAATCAGGGCCGACAAAAAGAGAGGGAGGCTCTTGGAAAGAGTCAACCGCGGATCCACTGACCAACGAGTGGAGTAGATAGCCAAGAGAAGGAGCAGGACAAAGCACTTGTTGTATCGAAACAGGCCGAGAACCTCGCGGTAACGAGGAATGAGACGAAGTATGACAACCAGGTAGATACAAGCCCAGAATGCCTTCATCACCGGCGATCCCTGAGGATCAGCGCCGGCGCTGCTCATCGTAAGGGCCTCCGTCGCTCCGCTGGCCACGAACAAGACGACCAGGAAAAAGAGATCCGTCAGGAGTTTAAGGGAAATTCTCATGAGCAATGCCTCACAGGAAGAGACAAGCCGTGCAAAGGATATCTCGCGACCTTGTAATCAGCTGAGATGATCTGGCTCTCCTTCTGTTTTTGCTTTCCACCATCGAGTGGAGTGTTCCTGTTTCGATGCGTTAATGTCCAAAGCGCCGGACAGTGCTCCAGATCGTTGCTCGAATGAGCACTTCCGATCTTTGCGGCAGGGCGAGATTTCGCACAAACAGTCGGACGCGCTGTTTGTAGCCGGGCTCCAATCCCCCACTTGCCCAATGCACCCCCAGTCCCCGCGAAAAAACCTTCAGGGCCAGCCGTTGCAGAATCGGCCACTGCTCGTAGAGGCAGATGCCGGTAAACAACTCAATCTGTCCTCCCAAACGCTTCTTGCCTGCCGGTCGATTGGTATAAGCGTTGCTGCTATGAACTCGCATCAGCGTGAGCTCCGCTGCAGACATCCAGCCTTCATCTAGCGCCAGAGCAATCCATTTGATGTACGCATCACTCGAGCTTCCTGTCGTGATTCGCATCAGTTCCGGCATGGGGAAAATCTGTTCGGCGGTCTTCCTGCGAAAAGACAGCCCTGAGGACGCGGTTGGAACAAGGGGAGGTTTGCCCGCTGCGGTGGCCGCACGGACGTCCCACTTTCCGCTCTCGTGTGTCGTCGACCACGGGTAACGCTCTCCGGTTCTGTCATCAAACTGACGCACAACGTCAAAGCACCAGCCAAAACTAGGATTGTCTTCGAGAACCCTGACGACATGCTCGACTTTGTCGGGCTTGTAGATATCGTCAGCATCGAGAAGACAGATAATATCTCCCTGGCTTGCGGCGAAGCCAACGTTATAGGCAGTCGCTTGTCCGCCATTCTCTTTGAGCACTGCGCGGATCCGATCCCCATAAGCGGCAAGCACTTCACGGGAATTATCCGTTGAGCCGTCGTCGACAACGATGACCTCGATATTGGGATATGACTGGGTCAATGCACTGTCGACAGCTTCTCCAAGGAAACGGCCATAGTTGTAATTGTTGATCAGAATGCTAACCATAGGTCCGCTGTTCATAAAATTGCTTCCTCCATGATTGCTTGCACGGGCTGCCGCTTTCGCGCCAGAATCGCAATCGCGATGGCGAGCAGGCAAACCAGCGCAGCATCGCTGGCGATGCTGGACCATGCTGCGCCGAGCCATGAATAAGCCGGAATGAGCCAAAGGTTGATGAGGATATTGAAGACGGCGACAGCGATCTGAATGGAGGTTCGCAAACGCTGATGTCCAGCGCCTGTAAGAGCGTCCGCACAAAAGGAGTGGATAGTCTTAAGCAATGGCAGAACAGCGAGCCAGCGCAAAGCGCCTACAGCGCGCGCGTATTCCGCACCCAGTACATGTGGCACAACCGGCGCAAAGATCAGCAGGCCAATCATCACAAGGACAGCAAAGCCGATTGCCTTTGGCAGCAGACGCCGCATATAGACGCACGTTTCTCTTATTCCTCCCTGATGACCGGCACGAAAGAAACCGGGGTTGGCCGCGGAGAGTATGGACCGCAGAGGCACAAGGCTAACGTCGATGATTCGGTATGCAGCGCCGTAGATGCCGGTAGCCGCGAGATCTCCAAGTTTCGCAAGCATCGTTTTGTCGATGTCGTTGTAGATACTCTGCGCGGATTGGCCAACAGAGAAGAAAAAGCCCTCCTGAACCTCGGGCCAGATTGCCCTCAGCTTGAGCGAAGGCCGATCGAGTACCTTCAATCCCCACACCAGAGCCACAGCCGAGGTTGCAAATGTTGCGACCAGGTAGGTTGCAGCCCAATATTCAATCGTTGGACGGCGTACCAAGAAGATCAAAACTCCTAGTCCGATAAGCCGGGTCAGGCTCGACCATACATTGAGCTGGGCAGTAGCGCCGAAACGATCGACGGCTGAAAATGCGAAACCGCAATAGTCTGTAATCCTTCCAAAAATCAGATCAGCGGCGGCAACCAAGAGAAGGACGATCCAATGAACATGAGCGGGCAGAAGAAACGTGCCCGAAACAACCAGGACCAATGCGATTGCCCCGGTCGTCAGCGTGACCAGAAGGCCGTTACCCCACGATCTGGAGAACGAGTCCCTGTCCCTGGCGACGTTGCGGACAATAAGATTGCTCGTCCCCATCCCCACAAAAGGAGAAACGATCGACGCGATAGCAACCACTGCGACAAAAGCGCCATAATCCGTCGGCCGAAGGCCACGCGCAATCAGAACGAAGTAGGCGGCCTGAATAACGAGCTTGAGACCATTCCCGCTGAGCATCCAGAGGGTATTCCTTGCAATTGCGCTTCCTCGAAATTTCTGCAAAGACTGTTTCATGAGCGCACGCCCGGAATTTGAGCTTTCGTGCAAAGGTGAATATTCTTCGCCACGCTACCTTCCACCCTCAATTTGACTCTCCCTACCCGTTGTTGAGGCCAGCCTACCTGGGGTTGGCTGTCGAGTTGGTTCTATACAACGATATCGTGCCAAGATTGCCTTTAAAGGCCTGGGTCGGTACCTTGGTGCCCGCTGTAACGTCGTTAATACCAAGCGTGGTGTTGACGGTCTCGAAGGCGGAGATATCCAGTACCGCTCCGTGATTCTCAAAAACGGTTTTCGTGCTCGTTAAGTGTCCCTGCTCGGTGTTGCCCATGCCACCGAAGAAGTGGACAGGACCAACATCCTTGCCGATATAAACCATTGGCGTGTCAGCATCGATTCCGCCATTTCCTTCCATATATAAATTGAAGAAGCTGACGGCCATTACCCCTCCGCCTCGAATCATGATGTCCGGAGAACCGGTGCCAGGCTGGTTCACACTGGCGTCATAAAAAGATACTGAGCGCACATGACCGGGACCTATTGTCAGAGGAACGCCGCCCTTGCTCCCGTTTTTGACGATCGAGCCATTACTTGTGGCATGGATGCTTTCAAAACTCACTCCGCAACATGCGCTGTCAATGTGCCAGACATCTCCGTAATAGTTCTCAGCAAAAATGCGCTTGAAAGTGCACTGGTCCACTGCGCTGCGGATGTGCACTACTCCATTTGCGAAGGTGCTCCCAGCCTGGTTGTTCCAAACTGCAAATCCCTCGGCGCGGATATAGTTGGCGCCATCGGACGGGGCATCCGTGCAGTAGATGGAATCCATCTTTGAGCCGGAGGTGGCCGCGAGCACCATGCGATTTCCGCCGCCGCCTGGCTGCTGACCGAGAATGGATGTGCTGCTGAACTGGTAAATCCCGCAGCTCGAACCATCCGTAAGATGCCATGTCCACATGGCCGTATCAGGCAAGAGTAGGGTGATGCCAATGCGCGCGGCCACGCTCGCGGTGCTGCCGAGCCTGATCTCCTGTGACATTTTTTGCGGACCGCCGAGCCCGCTGGCATCGCAGACTCCACCACCCGCGGCGGTGACGGCGGCGATGCATGCATTGATCTTCACACTGGCGTCTCCTCCAGGATAGCCGGCGGCCTTATACATGCTCTGCGCATTCGCCGGAACGAGACCATGCACCGCGCAAAGCAACAATCCGACGGCCAGGCACACAAGTTGTCTCATTTAATCCTCGCCTTTCGGATTGCGTACTGGGCGGGACTCCCGGATTGATGCCATCCTCTGTTTAGTCTTCATGCTGGGCGGTTCTCCGGGTGAGCACATCCCATATCTGTTGCAGAAAGATGGCGCTGATGGTCACGACAAGCGCATGGATTTCGAAGCGGAAGCGCATGTTTTCGCCCACCTCAACGAGATTCCCGACAAGAAATGCGTAGATAACTGTCACCATCATCACAGAGATGACAAGCCGTCGATCCAACTCTCCACTCCAGAGGGAGCGCGAGCCCAGCGAAACCAGCGATGCCAGCAGGACGCCGTACAATGCCACCGCGCCCATGCAGAGATTCCTGATGCGGAACTTCTGCGGAGGCAGTAGCTCGTAGGCTTCCGGGGGCAGGCCAAAAATATTACAGCAAATGCGGCTCACAGCCCGGTCGAGGGACGCCAGGCGCCCGTACTGGACCAGGGTATCCCCGCCCTCTCCCATGTAGTAGTAGGTAGAAGGCTCGAAGTAGATGATCGTTGCGCGACCGACATTCAATACGTAAGACCTTGGATCATGGCGCAGCAGAAAGGAGACATCTTTCGCCTCGGCATCATGCATTCTTAGCATGGCAAGCGAGTTCCAGTTGGTCCAGCCCGTATCGCCCTTGGTGACGCTATCCAGTTCGGGAACACCTCTGGGAGGCGCTGGCCATTGTTGTTGCAGCCAGGCTGGGAACTCCCGTTCAGTCTTGCCTGACTCCTTCGGTCTCGGCGTAAAAGTAGGTAGCAGGCCCTGCTGAACCCACGGTTCAATTCGCTGCTGATCGGCAGGATATTTCCAATGTTTTGACATACTGAAGGGCGCCCAGGTGGAAGAGACAAAATGACGAAAGAGTACGTAGTTTTTTGCCGGCCAGACCAGAGTCAATAGCACTCCCGCTATTCCCAATGTGGCAATGTGTCGCCTGTTTGCAGGCAGAGTCCAAAACAGCGTGCCAAGTATCCCCACCAGCCAGACCGGCTGGTATGAAGAACGAACCAATGTAAGTGCCACTGCGCAGCCAATCAGCGCAAGCAACATAGTCGTGGAGCGGCTCTTTATATAGAAGACCAGAGCCAGTGTGAGCAGGCAGTTCAGGGCGTAGACCGGCACGGTGTAGGACGGATCGAATTCGAAGAGAATCGCCGCTGGATTCAGCAGCAGGATAAGACTAACCACTAGGCTGAACAGCGGCGCCACGCCGAGTTTCGTGAGCGCCAGATAGATAGCGATTGGCGCGCTGAGTCCTAGTAGCAATTGCAATGCAAGAATAATACCGCCATAATGTGTGGCGCTAAGCTTTTCTGCGACTCCGACGATTGCGTTGTATAGCGGCGGCTGCGCATGGAGATAAAGGAGCCCGCGCAACAAATGGTGGTGCAGAATGTCGAGGTCCAGCAGCTGCCAATACCAGGGCAAATCCCGGCTTAATATTCGCAGGCCAGCTATGTAGGCCAGCCCGCGCGTGGCAACAAAAGCAAGTATGAGAATAACCAGGTGCAGGCAGCGTTGCCTTGACAGCGAAGGTCGCTGCATCGGCAAATTTGAAACTGCCTGTTTATTTTCGACAGTGATTACGCTCATACCTTTACCAGATGACGCCGGAGTTTTATTCCGCGATTCGGTTTGAAGCTTAGCCTTGACCCAGTCCATTCAAAGGCTCGAGCCCTTCCTTTTGGGCTACTGACTGCATCTTTGGCTCCCCACTTGCGTACCCGTATATCTGCAGCAGACGCTCATAGTTCACCTCGGGCGTATGCGCTGCTAAATAGTAGTCCCGAGCATTCTGGCGCATCTGCTCAACTGCTTCCGGGTGAGCTGCATACCATTCAAGAGCGCTCGACAGTCCTGCGTGATCACCAGGGGGATAGAGCAGACCAGTTTCCCTCGCTCGAATAGTGACGGCAGTATTGCCGATTGCGGCTGCGATGACAGGTAGACCCATGGAAAACGCTTCAATCACGACCATCGGATCGCCCTCGTACCAGAGAGAGGTCAAAAAGAGCACCCGCGCGCCTTTCATGTAAGTCACGATTTCTTCATGCCTGACGAATCCTTTCAGCCGCAATCTGCTACCTGGGCGGGAGGCTGCCTCCTCGATAGCGGGGCGCATCGGACCTTCCCCTAGCAGCACAACATCCATGCAGAGTGAGCCCGCTTGATCAGCATCGATAAGCGTCTGCAAGCCCTTCTCCGGGCTCAGACGCCCCACAAAGAGCGCGTAATTGCCATCGCCTCTACCTATGCCGCGATCAACGACAAAGTTTGGTTTGACGAAAATTCTTTCCGGGGGAATGCGAAAACTGCCGAGTTTATCCGCAGCGAACTGCGTCAGCGCGATATATGCAGAGATGCTCGAGCTCCACGTGCCTATCTCTGCGTGAAGAGCCATGCCAAAGCCGGAAATTGCGCTCCCGAGCCGACTCGAACGATAACACCCGTGCTTGACTCCGGGCAGAAACGAACGGGCCGAGAGACATTCCTCGCACACTTGGCCTTCGCGGAAAAGCGTGGATGCCGCACACACAATCCGATAATTGTGCAGCGTGTGCACCACGGGAACTTGCGCTTCCGCACAAGCGATGAATACGGAGGGAGAGAGGGAAGGAAAGAAGTTGTGTACGTGCACCAGGTCCGGG
>Ga0206981_10086_pt1 | contig 27776 bp, 23 predicted proteins | sample Alteio_BWMinCont_17_FD_153312 | JGI IMG/M metagenome (GOLD analysis project Ga0206981, IMG submission 153312) | Enriched cells from forest soil in Barre Woods Harvard Forest LTER site, Petersham, Massachusetts, United States -... | ecosystem: Environmental > Terrestrial > Soil > Temperate forest >... | reverse complement strand
CCACTGACAGCCATGCAATCAAGACCCCATCCCTTAACAGTGTGAGCAATGATAAGAGTTGGTTTTTTCTTATTTACTTTTGATTTTTCAAGAGCTTCAATTATTTCAGTTAAATCATGACCACCGAGATCGAGCAGAAGTTCTTGAAGTTCACCTTCTTTGAGGCCCTTCATAAAGGAGGCTAATCTAGGCTCGATCCTTAAAAAAGTAGCAACTGAAGCCTCATGATCCTTCGTCGTTAGGAGACTTTGAAACTCGTAATCGTCAAATCCTGTTTCAAGCAACTTCTTGAAGAGTTCTCCGTCCTTTTTTGCAAAGGCCAATTTTCGTTTTCGCCCATGCCTCACCTGAATGACTTCCCAACCGTTAGCAAGAGCCGTACGGGCAAGGCGTTCGTCATCGGTGCCGTTCATTATTTCGCGGTTTGTAATTCGGTGGCCATCAAGGGATTGTCTGTTGTAATCAACAATCCAAGTTAGATTCCCGATTTCCCTTTCGGCTGCATCGGGCATGGCTTCATATAGCGAGCCTTCTCTGAATTCGCTATCTCCGATTAAGGCCCAAAAATGGGCTTCTTTAGGAACATGATAACCATGTTCTTCCGCAAAACGACAAGCATGTGCCAAGTAAGCCGCCATGACAGGAGGTATGCCTACACTACCCGAAGGAAAGAAATTATGGCCATCAGGGTCCCAACTCGAATGATAACTTTGAAAAACGGGTTCGCCATGTTCCGAAAATTTTCTAAGACCATGCATGGCTGTCGTCATTTCTTCTTCAGAAAGTCTATCGAGAGTTTCATGCTTGAATAGGTTTTTAAGAAGATAATTATAAGAATGATCTGCGGGGCTTGCATGAGGCTTTATGGCCATATAATCAAAGGGGCCCTTTACCCAAAGATGCAGAGCGCCGAGAATATGAAGCGCACTAGCGGAAGCCGCTGGGTGCCCCCCCACTTTTGGATCTGTACGATCTGGAGATCGCTTGTGATTGGCTATATCAATCATCTGCATCGCGTAATAATGCGCCCGTGACGCGATTTTCTCTAATAAGGCGATATTAGGTTTCTGGTTACTCATTTTTCCTCTAAAGACATAGAACTTGATGGTACATATAGCTATCTCTTAACCAGTTTGGCCGCAATTGTAAACAGACTAGAGGTAAGTTCAAAATGAAAAGAATCACTAAGTCTCAATTTGAAACTAGAATTGACGCTGCACGTGGGTTGAAACCAGTGGATTTAGTTCTAAGAGGATCTAAGTGGTTAGATGTTTTCTCTGGAAACTGGCGGGAGGGCGACATTGCCATAAATGAAGGGGTCATTGTCGGGGTAGGGGAAAAATATGATGCCAAAAGGATAGTCTCTCTCAATGGCCGATATTTGGTGCCTGGCTTTATAGACAGCCATGTTCATGTTGAAAGCACGCTTATGGTGCCTGAAGAATTCGAGGCTACGGTTTTGCCTCGTGGCACGACAAGCGCCATTTTAGATCCCCATGAAATTACAAATGTTCTTGGACTTGAGGGCCTTCGCTATATTTTACAATGTTCTGAACAAGCGCAAATGGACCTTTTTATAATGTTATCAAGTTGTGTTCCGGCGACTCATCTGGAAACAAGCGGTGCAAAATTGACAGCGCAGGATTTACTTGAATTTAAGAACCATCCAAAAGTTTTGGGTTTAGCCGAAATGATGAACTACCCGGGGCTTTTGAGAAAAGATCCAGATGTTATCGAAAAAATTTTTGAATTTCAAGACGTGCACATTGATGGACACGCACCGACCTTACGAGGCAAAGATCTAAATGCTTACTTGGCGTGCGGGATCAAAACGTGCCACGAAAGTATCACTCAACCCGAAGCCCAGGAAAAACTTGAACGTGGCATGCAGGTCATGCTTCGAGAGGGCAGCGTCGCTAAAAATTTAAAAGAGCTAGTTGGTATTTTAACTCCTTTTTCATCTCCCTTTGTATCTTTGGCTACGGACGATCGAAATCCTGTTGATATTTTGGATGAAGGTCATATCGACTACCTCATTAAACTTGCGTTAAAAAAGGGGGTATCTCCGCCAGTTGTTTATAGAAGTGCAAGTTTATCCACGGCCCAGTGTTTTGGTATTCCCTTCAAAGGAGCCATAGCCCCGAGCTATGATGCCGATATTGTTATCCTTAAAGACTATAAAAAATGTGTTGTCGATAAGGTGATGAAGAACGGCATTTTAATCGATCCCAAGAAAATGAAAACCTGGCACGTGCAACCTCCATTACAAAATAGCATGCAATGCAAAATTCCTAACTTCAGTGCTTTACAAATCAGGGCCCCGGCAAACGGGAATTTGGATGCCAATGTAATCGGAATTATTCCAAACAGTATTATTACTGAAAGCCTAAAAATAAAATTAAAGGCGGATCCAGACGGAGTTATTTTAAATGATATCAGGAATGATGTTCTTAAAATCGCGGTTCTTGAGCGCTACGGGAAAGACAGTTTGCCAAGCGTCGCCTTTGTAAAAGGAATGGGTATCAAGAGTGGCGCCATTGGTTCCAGTGTTGGGCACGATAGTCACAATGCCGTTGTCATCGGTACAAACGATCAAGATATGATTTCTTGTTTTACCAGGCTTAAGGAATTGGGTGGAGGGTTCGTCACTTCTGTAAGAGGGGAAATAACCTCTGAACTTGCTCTGCCTGTTGCGGGATTGATGACGCAAATTTCGCTCAAGGAAATCTATACCAAACTCAGTACTTTGAGAAAAAAAGTTCGATCCCTAGGTTGTAAGCTAGATGATCCTTTTTTGCAGATGGCTTTTCTATGTCTGCCCGTTATTCCCGATCTTAAAATCACTGATCGCGGACTAGTAGATGTGAAGAAATTTAATTTTGTTCCATTATTTTTCGGCGACGACGTTAGGCTCTAATAATGTCTTAAGAGTTAGATTGGCTTCTTCGCTCGGAGAAACAAGCTCAGAAACTTGCTCGTGAGCATATCGTTGGGCTGAGTCTTTGACCTTAATATGAGAGTCTCGAATTCTAAACAGCAGAGCTTTTAACTCAGGTTGAAATTCTCTTTCGCTCTTATAAATACTTCGAATCTCAACTACGAGATTGGTCAGGGCGAAGATGGCCGAGGCTTGATCCGCTGGGTTTTCAGACTCGCTGATTGAAATGAGTTGTTCCGCAGTCTGAGGTATGAGGTCTAGATATTCATTTTGTTCGATTTTTGATTTGAACTCACGAACTGTGGCTTCTCGTTCAGTGAAATGGGGTTGTACTAATATAGTTTGTCCAAATACGGTAACGGCTTGAATTAAGTATTTCTTGTCGTCTGAAATGTTTGAATTAAATTCTTTGTTCATCAATGAGATCATTTTAATATTATCGTATTCCGCCAATTCGCGGATGGTGTGTCTAATCGTATGCCTTTGATTTTGTGCGTTCATTTCACTTTCGCTCATGGGAACAGTCGAACAGGCTGCTATGGCTATTGCTGAAATCCCAAGTAGGGCTATAAAACTATTTGTGAGGATTCTTGTCTTTTTGATTTTGGCAAGGCTTCTTGTATCAAGTGTTTTAAAAAGTGACATTTTCCGTCTCCCAACGTCCAAAAATAGTCAAAGAGTTGCTTCAGTTATGTCTATTTTAGAACTATAAGTTGAAGTGCTCTTTTATTGTTCGATAAAGCATACCTTGTGCCAAGACTTGTGGATTCGAATTGAATCGAGTTGAATAATAGGAAATCGTACCGAAAGGGGCAGCTGAATCATATTGGGGCCACCGAGTTGAATCATTGATAATCGTACCGAAAGGTGCAGTTGAATCGACCGCATGATTTCCTGTGGCATGCTCAAAAAGGCGATATTGGCCCGTGAATATTGTCTAATTGAAATTAAGTTCCCAGGAGAATTATCATAAAAGTGCTTGACACTGTTTTAGATAAAAATAAGAGAACAATTGGATAAGAAATGGACCTTACTAGAATTGTTGACGGCAAAGCCTAGCAGCCTTCCTGAGCGACTCTTTCGACAGGTTTATCCCGATCCCGAACAAGGTTCTTCGAGGGGAAATAGGGCTCATCCTAATCCAAAAAACAACTTTCAAAACTCGTGATATTCTTTTGAAGTTTGGTGAACAAAAAAAGTAGGAGTAAAAATGGATTATAAATTTCTAAAGATTATCTCTTCCCAAGAGCTTTTAATGAGGGCAAAAGATGTTGTCAAAAGAGAAGCTAAGCTTACCTTAGAATTTCTCTATCATCTCAGAAAAATTGAAAGGCGTAGGCTCCACGTTGAGATGGGTTATTCGTCACTTTTTTCGTTTGTAGAAAAAGAATATAAGTACTCTTCTGGATCCACATATCGGAGAGTGGAAGCCATGCGACTTTTGAAAGAAATTCCTGAAATTGAAACTGACATTTTATCTGGAGACTTAAATCTTACAAGTTTGTGCGAAGTTTCTAAGTTCTTTAAAACTGAGAGTATCAAGCCGGTTGAAAGAAAAAAAATAATCGAAACTATAAAATGTAAATCTACGCGAGAGGTAAAGAGGAAACTGGCGGACTTAGGCACGCAACCTGAAAGGTCAATAGAGAGGGAGCGGATTTTATCAAAAACCTGCACTGAGCTTACTTTTTCAATATCCAATGATTTAATGGAGAAACTTAATTTGCTCCGCGCCTTTATGTCGCACAAACATCCACGTTTAACTTACGAGATTCTATTGCAAGAACTAGCTGATATCGCACTTCAACGTTATGGAAAGGGTCACCGAGTTTCTACTTCGCCGCCGAAGCTTAGCCAAGTAGCCAGAAAAACTAATGAGAATGAGACTCTTGGAAAACCTGAAATTGAAAATTATTGTAGGAGGCGATCTCGGTACATCCCTGCAGGGATCAAAAGAAGTGTTTGGACACGTGACCAAGGAAAATGCACATTCGTGTCGCGTTTATCCAAACAAAAATGCGGATCAACGCATTTCATTGAGTTTGATCATATTTTGCCCTTTTCTCATGGAGGGGACTCGACCCCAGGTAATTTGACATTGAGATGCCGTGCCCACAACCAATTGGCGGCAATTAAAATGTTTGGGGAATCCAAACTGGAGGAATTTACCAATTTAATAGGGAACCATGTCGAATTTACATAAATTGCAAAAATTTTATGAATTGAAATCCATTTCGGTGTAGAAACTTCTGGAGTATCTGAACAGAAACTTGTGGAGTATCAGAGCAGAAACTTGTGGAGTATCAGAGCAGAAACTTGTGGCGTAGAATACAGGGCCCAGAAAAACAGCGTGCGGAAATACCGCATATGGAAACTCAGTAAGAAGGAGGCCACAATGGAAATCGGCCAAGAATATGAAGTTTTTCAGAACTCAGGAGTAGGGATTTTCGCCCCCAAATTTGGAGTAATCATAGTCAAGGGACCCGACACTGTTGATTTTCTCCAGCGTATGACGAGTCAAGAGGTAAAGAAATTGGCTCCAGGCCAAGGGTGTAATAATGCCTTGCTGCAGCCCAATGCCATGATTATTTCATTTTTTCAATTGTACAATGTCGGCTCGCATTTTCTACTCATTATTGAGGAAGATTTATCTAATTCACAGACTCAAAAGACTTTTGAGAATCTTGAAAAATTTCATTTTAGTGAGGATCTTGAAATTAGAATTGTTTCTGAAGAATACCGAAGATTGAGCATTCAAGGGCCTCAAGTTGAGGCTCGCCTGGCAAAAACATTTGCCAATTTGCCTGTGGAAGATCACGGTTTCAAATTAAATAATGATCGGGGTTTTGAAACACTAGTAATATCAGAGAGAGATTTTTTTAGTGGATATCCTGGCTACCACTTACTGGTGTCTCAAAAGAATAGCGCTAGTTTACATGAAATTCTCAAGGCTGCTGGTTTCTCCGATTTCTCTAACGAATTATGGATCAAATTGAGAGTCGAATCCGGGCATTTTAAAATGGGATTAGACATCACTGAAAAGAATTTGGTATTAGAAGCGCCTCTCAGAGACTATGTAAGTCGAAATAAAGGGTGTTACCCGGGGCAAGAAGTTGTAGAGAGAATTTATACCTACTCAGACGTTTCTAAAAAATTAGTGTCTTTAAGAATCGGGACTGGACTTGTAAAAGATTTGAAGCCAGGCGCAAAGATATTTTTTGAAGGAAAGGAAGTCGGTTCAGTTAAAACTATTGAAACTTTTCCGTGGAATCCTGAAGCTCATATATTTGCAATGGTTCGAAAACCGCTGTATGGGCAGGGCCAGGCACTCATGGTTGAGGAAATCAAAGAGCCTGCCCTTGTTCAGATTTTACCGAATTCTTTTTTGATAACGGATGAGAAAGATCAACTTTGAGTTCTCGCTCAATTAAAACTGATTTTGAAGATATTTTGCAGGCCCAACAACGAATAACCACTCCTTTTGTCGCAGCTTCTCGCAAAAGTTCTCCATAAACCGAATCAATATCATCGCATGGCTTGAAGGTGTGGCAATCCTCTCGCTGCACTACGAAAAATAATTCCGCACTAAATCCTCGTTTAGATAGTTTCATTAATTCTCTTAGATGTTTTTGTCCTCGTTCAGTCACGGCATCTGGAAACACGGCAAAGGGGGGCCTTGCCATGCTCACGTTTTTTACTTCCACATAACATTTTCCCATTTTTGAATTCGTTAGTTTTGAGTTCGTTAGCAGAAAATCCAAACGTGATAGCTCATTTATTTTCACTTCACTTTGGATTTGTTCAAACTTGTTCCAGTGACTAATGAGTCCTTTAGCAAACGCTTCGGCGACTAGTTTATTTGTAAGACTTGTGTTGACTCCCACCCATGCACCACATTTGGTTTGTACCATTTCAAGAGTGTATGGAATTTTTCGACTTAGATTTTTTGAAATTGAAATACGGCATGGACTCCCGGGATCCTTGACCCCTGTCATGGACCCTGAATTTGGCACATGCACCAAAACAGTTTCACCTGTTTTCGTTATAAGCACGTCCGCCAGGAAACGCTTATAGCGTTTCAATAAAGTTCCTTCAATCAGAGGGAGTTCAAAGACCATAAGTCCCGAGTTGTACCTCAAAAATAGCCATTTGACACCTTTCGTAATGACGGACTAAAATATAAGCGAGGATAATAACATGTCATCAGACCCACAAAAGCTTCCAAAACCTAGCTGGTTAAAAATAAGACCTCCGGCAGGCGAAAATTATACCGAACTCAAGAAACTCCTAAGGGATCTGAACCTTTACACGGTTTGTGAAGAGGCTAAGTGTCCAAATGTTGCAGAGTGTTGGGGTGGAGGAACCGCCACCTTTATGCTCATGGGCGACACTTGCACACGCGGGTGTCGATTTTGTGCAGTGAAAACCGGGAATCCACGGGGCAAAATCGATTCGGACGAACCTAAGAAGGTCGCCTACGCCATTTCAAAATTAGGATTACGTTATGTCGTCATTACGAGTGTTGATCGCGATGATTTACCCGACCATGGTTCAGGACATTTTGCAGAGACAATTGCAAATCTCAAAAAGCATGACCCAGAATTAATGATCGAAGTCCTCACTCCCGATTTTCTTGGAAATCGCGATTGGATTGAAAAAATTGTTAGAGCCTCGCCAGATGTTTATGCCCACAATATTGAAACCGTCGAACGACTATCGCCTAAAGTCAGAGACGCTCGGGCAACTTATAGTCAAACTCTTTCAGTATTGTCGTTAGTCAAAGAGATCGACCCTAATAGGTATACAAAGTCTTCGATTATGATGGGCCTCGGGGAAGAAGACGATGAGGTCATGCAGACCTTGAAAGATCTCAGACAAGTAGGTTGCGACGTCGTAACTTTTGGTCAGTACCTTCAACCTACTTTAAGACATTTGAAAGTAACGAAATTTGTCACACCCGAGAAATTTGCTCGTTGGAAAAATGTAGCCGATGAAATGGGATTTTTATATGTGGCAAGTGGACCACTTGTAAGAAGTAGTTATCGCGCGGCCGAGTTTTTTATGGAAGGAATCATAAAAAAACGTCGATTTGAAAATGGAACCACAAATACAAATATAAATAACGGTACAAGTGCAAGCACGAGTACGGACTCAGACACAGATGAGAGGAACAGACTATGGCTGTTACAGAAATAAAACTCCCTGATATTGGTGAAGGTGTGAATGAAGGCGAAATCGTACGCTGGCTTGTAAAAGAAGGCGATAGTGTGGCCCATGATCAACCTCTAGTCGAAGTGATGACAGACAAAGCGACCGTAGAAATTCCCTGCTCGGCCGCTGGCAAGGTTGTCAAAATTGTTTCAAAGGAAGGTGAGATCATTAAAGTTGGTGGAGTTCTTCTGACGATGGAAACGGGAGCCCCTGCGGCTGTTACAAAGGATTCACAACCACAACAAACACAACCGCAAACGCAGCAACAACAACCACAGCAACAATCTCCAGCTCAATCACAAACATCGAAACTTCCACCTCAGTCTCAAGCACCGATGCATGCTGCCGCGACCTCTTCCACCAAAGTTTCTTCGTCTGCATACACTGCCGCCATCGCCGGTCACAATGACTCATTCGAAACTGAAACAGTTCAAAATGTGAACCCGCCTCCTGCTGACGCTAATGTACTGGCTACTCCCTCAACCCGCAGATACGCTCGGGAAATGGGAATTGATCTAAACAAACTTAAGGGAACCGGGCCTATTGGCCGTGTCACCCGCGATGATGTCATGCGAGCAGGTACTCAAGGTGCTGGGGCTGTCGCTGCCGCAAAACCTCAGTTCAAGGTGCCTTTGAGATCTTTGGAAATGGGGGCTCCAGCTGCAGCGGAAGAGAGAAGACCTTTCAGGGGAATTCGAAGAAAAATAGCAGAAAATCTCGTTCATTCGGCCCAAACAATTCCGCACTTCACACATGCCGACGAATGTGACGTGACAGAACTTGTCGCCTGGAGAACAAAGACCAAAGAAGAGGCAGCCTCCCTTGGAGTGAAACTGACTTATCTTCCCTTTATCATGAAGGCCTTGGTAGCGACTTGCCGGGAGTTTCCTAACTTTAATGCGTCTATTGACGATGCTGCTGGAGAAATTGTAACTAGGCATAATTTCAATGTTGGTTTTGCCGCAGATACTTCCGAAGGACTCCTAGTCCCAGTTGTCAAAAATGTTGATCGCAAATCAATCCTTGAAGTGGCCCACGATATCACGGAACTAGCTGAAAAAGCGCGACTTGGTAAACTGGCTATTGATGACATGAAAAATGGAACCATAACAGTTACAAATATTGGTAGTGTGGGAGGTTTATACGCCACTCCCATTATCAATCATCCTCAAGTGGCCATCATAGGAATTTACAAAATTCAGAAAAAACCTGTGGTAATCGATAATGAAATTAAAATTCGCGAAATAATGGGGGTTACGGCCACTTGTGACCACCGTCTTCTTGATGGAGCCCAGGCGGCGAGATTTCTAAATAGATTTATGAAGCGACTAGAAAACCCGCAATCACTGTTGCTAGAAATGATTTAGGCCTAAATTTAAAAGGAGTTTAAGAAAAGTGAAACAAACCGACGTCTGTGTGATTGGAGCTGGCCCAGGGGGTTACGTAGCAGCGATTAAGTTAGCTCAACTTGGAAAGAAAGTAATCGTGGTGGATCGCGAATACGTCGGAGGCGTGTGTTTAAATTGTGGATGCATTCCTTCAAAAGCGCTAATTAGTGCGGCAGGTTTTTACGATAAAATGCAACATAGTGAAGAGATGGGCCTTTCTATCAAAGGGGCCACAGTTGATTTTAAGAAAATGCAAACCTGGAAAGAAAGTGTTGTGAGTAAGCTAACGGGCGGTGTGGCGCAGCTTCTTAAGGGCAATGGCTGCGAATACTTAGCCGGAAGTGCCAAGTTCAAATCACCACAAGAGCTAGAAATAAAAATGATGGATGGAAAAACAGAAACTATCAAAGCTACTAACTTTGTCATCGCTACAGGTTCTAGACCCATCGAAATCCCTGGCTTTGCCTTTGATAAACAAAATGTATTGAGTAGTACCGAAGCTCTAGAGCTCGATAAACTTCCTAAACGACTGGCCGTTATTGGAGGTGGTTACATTGGACTAGAAATCGGAAGTTTTTATCAAAAATTTGGCGTTGATGTAACTGTTATTGAGGCTACCGCCGGTCTATTACTTGGGGTGGCTGATCAGGATTGTGTCCAGGTGGTTGCACGCAAATTAAAAAAAAGGGGAGTAAAAGTTCTACTCAATGCGAAGGCAGTAAGTTATAAAAAAACAGGGGATTCCTTAGTCGTAAAAATTTCCATAAATGGAGCGGAGCAGGAAATTCCGGCGGACAAAATTCTTGTCACCGTTGGGCGCAGACCCAATAGCGATCAATTAGGTCTTTCTGAAGTAGGAGTCAAAATCGACAAACGGGGGTTTATCGAGGCCGATAAACAACTTCGAACCAACATCCCTCATATTTTTGCGATTGGTGATATTGCGGGGCAACCGATGCTGGCCCATAAAGCAAGTAAAGAAGGAATTATTTGCGCTGAAGTGATATCGGGTAAGAATTCTGTCATGGATGTGAAAGCCATTCCTGCTGTCATCTTTACTGACCCGGAAATCGCAAGCGTAGGTCTGACTGCTGACGAAGCGAAAGCTAAGGGTTTTGATATTTCTATTGGACAATTCCCCTACGGTGCAAACGGGCGTGCTTTGACCATGATGGATTCAGATGGTTTTATCAAAATAATAACTGACAAAAAAAATAATTTGGTTCTTGGCGTACACATCGTTGGTTATGAAGCTAGCAATTTAATTTCAGAAGCGGCTCTTGCCTTGGAAATGGGCGCTACAGCTGAAGATATTGCAAGCACGATTCATCCTCATCCAACCTTGCCTGAAATGATGATGGAAGCCGCTGAGTCAGCCATGGGCCATGCTATTCATATTATGGCGAAACCGGAAAGAGAACGCCGTACGCCTTCTGCTGCGAGCACCTCATCTCACTAGTACAATTATGGAAGTCATTAACCTTGGACTCATTGATTATTCAGAAGCACTAAAAATTCAAGAGGAAGCCGCTAATTCGATTCGAATAGCTATAAAAGCCGGTTCCGCAGTAATTCCTAGTCTTGAGAAATTAATCGTATGTGAACACGCGCCTGTTGTCACAATTGGGCGAGGGATTAATTCTCGTAATGAAGTATTAACAGACGTGCTTCCGATCATTGAAGTGGCGAGGGGCGGCCGAGCGACTCTCCATTTGCCAGGTCAGATTGTGGTGTATCCTGTCATCGATCTCAATTCTCGAGGAAGGGATCTACAGTCCTATTTACGAATTCTTGAGTTGGGTATTATCGAAACGCTTTCAGATTTCAGGATAGAAGCCATAAGCATAAAAGGGAAAACAGGGGTATGGGTTTCTCAAAGTCTTAAAACTGGTTACGCTCGTAAAATTGCAAGTATAGGAATAGCTTCCAAAGAATGGGTTAGTACCCATGGCTTAGCGCTAAATGTAAATTGTGACCTCAACCTATTTTCGAATATTAATCCATGTGGTTTCTCTCCAGAGACTATGACTTCGATGGTTGAAGAAATGCCAGAGCGCTACAAAGCTGAATGGGTTCAAACTATGGGCAGGCTCATGAAAGATGTGCGTGGCCGATTGATTGAAAATTTAAAACCCCGTCTAGAGCGTTTGGATTTTAAGTTGACTGCTGATGAACTTCTTTTATTCGAAAGTGAAAGTGGCCTCAAATGAAGGTATACTCTAAATTATTATCGGCTTTTGTTTGGGCTTTACCGTTTATGATATCTGGTTTTTCTGCCCCATTTATTTTTCGATATGCTCCAACCCCTCAGATCGGCGGTCACTACGCAGGTACTTTATTTATTTTCGCAGGAATCTGGGCCATCCTCTTGTCAATTCGCCATCGGTATAAAACGCTTGTTAAGATTTACTTAATGTTTTTCTTTTTACTAGAACTCGTCTTTTGGACTTGGCGGTATGCCAACTCACTTCCATTGAGAGATTCTTTTTTACTAGGAGTAAACGGGGCTCACTGGCACAGTATCCTTACAACACTCTATTTAGTCGCTTTAATTTGTCTGTTTAGTTCGGAGTTCCGAAAATCCTTTTGATTTTTATATTATTGTAAGAGATAACTCCCTAGGTAATTTAATTTAGGGGAGTGGGGATTGAGTAAATCAGTAAGAATACTGTGTTGTTGTGTCTTTTTTTGTCTTTTAGAAGCTTGTTCGAATCAAAACAATCCAAAAGCGGTCGTTCTTCCACAAAATGGAAGTAGCCCTGTAGTTAGAAAACAGTTGGATGGTTGGGATAAGCAGATGTGGATCGAGCGGACCGCCAGAGCCTGTCTTTTTGATGTGACAACCGTTTCGGTGGCAAAGGAATTCGCAACGGAATGATTATTGGTTCTAGCGACCAGCAAACATAAATAGAACTTGTTTCGGGAGCTCATTTGTCATTAGATCCTAAGCAACTTAAAACAATGGGCCGCCCCTTTGACTTTACGAAAATGAAATCCCGAAGTGACCTACCAGCCAGCTATTCAGCGGCCGACCACATACTTCGTACCAAAACGTCTCACTGAGACGTTTTCGGACCGGGTAGTTCTGCCTCTGATCCTGCCAACTTTTTAAAAAATTAATAGAGTGGAGTGCCGAATAAATCTTGATCAAAGTGACTATAATTGTCATACAATCGTGAAATATCTTCCGTCAGATGGAATAAGGTCTTTCCAATTGGCTGGTACGATTTCTGCTTTCTCCTGATGTTATCTCGCTTCATTTGAAGGATTTTGGGCAATTATGTCCTCCTCGAAAAAATGATGCGTATTGCAATTAATTAATTTATGAACGGAGTATTATTATGAAGTCTTATTGTTTCTTTTCTTTGGCCCTTATCGCGATTCTTTCGGTCCCGGTTCTAGCACATGCTAGTACAGAGCTTGAATGTTTACTAACCTCTGAAGTTGAAGGCGCTGTGAAAGGTGCTCCTGCTACTGCAATTGTAAATAGCGCAACCCAAGTAATTGGCGTTGATAGTGCTAACCCTGTCACGGAAGTGACACACCCGAATGCCCCTGTCGCAATAAGTTCTTACGGGCCGAGTGCAACAGGCCAAGCCTCAGCATCGATTACGTTTAAGAATAAGAGTAATGATATAAGATGGCAGCCATTTCTAGATTCTAATGTCACCGCCGAATTAAATTCTGCAAGTAGATTGGTGATGAAATTTACTATTGGAACAAATCCAACAATAACAGATGTTCGAGAATTGGGCACGCCGCCTGGCACCGTTATAAATTTGACTCAGAATGGTATCTTAAATAATGGAGAATTGGGTCAGAAAATCTCTGGCGTTACCTACAAAGCTATGTGTTATGTCAAAATAACTGTAGCTACTGTAGCTAAATGAAATATTAAAACGAAGTGATGAATATTAATACCTAATATTCATCGCTCTGAGGTGCATGTTGCTAAGCTCTAAGAAATCGGCCCTATTATTTATTATATTAATAACTACGACGACTTCTTTGGCGGCCGATTCGAAAATATGGACTGATTGGTATCGCCATGGACTTCTCTTTGGCGGGATCCAACTTATCAAGATGAGAAATTGGCTCGATAAACATAGCCTTCATGACACAAATGTTGAACTTCCAAAAACTTTTCAATGTGATCCTAATCGAAAGTACGTTAGATCAGCTGACGGTTCTTGCAATGACGAGAATGACCCCGCCATGGGAGCTGCCGGCATTCGTTTCGGGCGCAATATTCCGCTTACGGCAATTAAGGTTCCAACAGAGGCTGAAATTTTGGATCCCAATCCTAGGGAAATCAGTCGTGAACTTCTGACTCGTAAAGAATTCAAACCAGTTAGTTTTCTCAATATGTTCGCTGCCTCTTGGATCCAGTTTATGGTTCATGACTGGGTCAGCCACGGGGAAAACGAACCCGCTGACCCCATTAAGCTGACTCTTGCACCTGATGATCCTTTTGGATCTGAAATGATTATTCTTAGAACCCAAATAGATCGAACTCGAACGGATGCGGACCACTCTATTCCAATGAGCTTTATAAACGAAAACACCCATTGGTGGGACGGTTCTCAAATTTATGGAAGTGATCAAGCAACCCAAAATAAAATTCGAAGTTTCAGAGGAAGTTTTAGAGACGGAAAGATTTCTATGGCGCCTAACGGTCGCCTACCCATTGACACCGACGGAGTCGAGGTTGCAGGCTTCAAACGCAATTGGTGGCTGGGAATTGATCTTATGCACCAACTGTTCGTCCTTGAACACAATGCCATTGCTGACTATCTCAAAACATTGCATCCCGATTGGGATGATCAAAAGTTGTTCGACCACGCACGTTTAATTAACGTCGCGGTTATGGCAAAGATTCATACTAAAGAATGGACTCCGGCGATTCTATCTAATCCTATTTTGAAAAGAGGAATGGATGCGAACTGGTCTGGGTTTAACGAGGATAATGGAAAACTAATAGATCTATTCAAGTTCATAAAAGATCCCGTCTTTAATGGAATTGTCGGTGGAAAAAAAGACCTACATGGTGTGCCTTACAGCATGACTGAGGAATTCACTTCGGTTTACAGGCTTCATTCTCTATTGCCAGAACAAATCGACATTCGATCAAATAGCGACAATCGTAATCTTATGATGATTCCGACAGAGTTTACGCGTGATGCTCAAGCCCATGGTTATCTTGATAAAACAGATGGGGCGAATCATCAGCTTGATATGATAGATTTTATTTATTCATTTGGAACCCAACATCCTGGAGCACTAACTCTTAATAATTATCCAAAATTTTTACAGAATCTCTCTGTGCCAATTGTTGGTAAGATGGATCTTGGAACAACTGATTTGGTTCGAGATCGTGAAAGAGGAGTTCCCCGTTACAATGAGTTTCGTCGCCTTCTGCATCTTAAGCCCATAAAACAATTTGAGGATTTGACAGATGACCCAGATGTTTTAGAGAAACTTCACCGCCTTTATGGAAGTGTAGAAAAATTGGATCTTTTAATCGGAACTTTAGCTGAATCCCATCGTCCCGATGGCTTTGGATTTGGCGAGACTCAATTTCAAATTTTCCTTCTCATGGCAAGTCGACGTCTACAGGCAGATCGTTTCTTTACAACGGATTTCCGTTCCGGTGTTTATACTCCGGAGGGGATAGCCTGGATTAAGAAAGCTACTTTTAAGTCAGTGCTACTACGCCACTATCCTGGGCTGCAAAAACATCTTGAGGGAATAGACAACGCTTTCAGACCTTGGAATCTCTAATCGAACTGGAAGAAGGGATCAAGGCTTTGTTCGCCCTAAACCCTCCCCACGTCATCCGTAAAATAATACTCTTAACGCCTTAGACAAACTAAAGTCGCAACCGTTTTTAACTCAGTACCATCGCTATCTACCGTAGCAATATGTTCGTTACGAAGTCTTACTGTAGCTGTTTTTGTTTGAAAAGAAAGGGCATATCGATCAGAGCCGCCTTCTCTTCCCAAAGAAAAAAGGATTTTAGTAGGCGCATCAGCGATATCTGCGGGGCCAGACTGCGGTTGATCAACCAAGATATCAAACATGGGAGATGCAATACCCTTTCTGTCGGTAAACGATCCATCACCCTTGTCAGGTACTTCAAAGGTAATCCAAGTCCCAGTTATCAGATTATTGGTAATTGAATCCTTATCCAAAACTCTGTCAGTTGCACAAAGATAAGTTGCTCCAAAAGAATTTGCGGAAGCCAGAATGAGAGCGGAAAATACCACAGATTTATAAATATTCATGAAAATTACTCCTTAAGTTAAAAACAAGTTTCTATATATTTTAGAAGATGTAATTATAACAAAGTATGGACAATACCAACTAGGGAAAACATTACATTTTACCTGTCTATGAAGTTGACAGTTTTGAAGTTTCAAAAATAAAAGAAATTAGTCAGTAACATTTATGAGCTTTATGTCAACTACGTCTACAGTAATTGGCAATAATGCCGTTCACTTTCTCATGACATCCCAGTCCCAGTGGGTGTTTGCGTAAGGATAATTGGGAGCTGGATATCTCAGTTGACGCGGATAAGAGCGGGATCGATGTTTTCTTTTTTCTGTCGATAAGTTCATCAATTCTTTTATTGGTCTCAGTACCCCTCTGATTTTTCTTAAAATTCTAGGGAGGATCCCGATGACCCAATCAAGAATAAATTTAAAATTTGGCTTTGAGTACTCTTTTGCTAGGGGATTCTTGTCAGGTTTTTGCTTCAAGGCAATTTGGATTCTTGTAAAATTTATCAGCCAAAAAGTGGCAAACAATTCTTGTAAAATTCCATTTAAGTGGGTGCAGTGCCATTGTTCACATTGCATCGTTTGAACTGCTACTCTGAATGAGTTTTCAACTTCCCAGCGCTTTGTATAGAGATTTTCAATAATACTTTTGGTCAGCCATTCATCAGGTAAATTTGTGACGAACACATCGTCTTGTTTTGCCTTTGGGTTATAAACCTTAATCAACATCACTTTTACGCCTTCAATCTCAACAACAGCTCTCCTCTTTTTTGATTTGAAAAAATCTTGAATCTCTATGACCACGCCTTTTCTGCGAGCACGTGCTAAAAAATAATTCTTGGCATCCTTGTGAGCTGTGACAATTCGGCGACTGATATAAAGTCTGTCATAAATAGTGACACTGTTTTTTTCAAATTTGGCAACCATTTCGATGGCGTCAGTAATTTCATCTAGACCTGTTGAATACTTAAAGTCCTTTGTCACCTCACCAAGAACATCGTAGGCATGGGTGAGATACATGTAGAGCATGTGACTCTGACGATGCTGACTCACTCGGCGCCCATTGAACCCAGCTTCTAGAAGGCTGTCAGTTCTAGGTAAAAGAAGCTGCAGACCATCAATGGCATAGATTCTTAACCCTTTGTAGGTTCTGCGATGAGTCTCGTATTGCAGAAGAAGGCCCAAGAATATGCCTTCAAAAAATTTAAACGAAATCCTTTTTCTGATTTTACAAAGAGCACTTTTAACTGGGGCGTGATCTACGTCTTCATCAGCAAAACCTCTGAGAAGTGCATGCAAATAGCCTTCGCCATTCTTGCCAGAAATCAGTTGTATGATTGTGTGAAAAAATCTTTTTGGATTGAATTTTCGGGACCAAGAAATCGAACTTCCGATGAGAAATTCTGGTTGAAACGTATCACTAAAAGAAGGTATTCTTACACTAGGCCTGCCGCGCCTGCGTCATAGGATTTCCTTTCCGGGAAAATATTGTGTTCAAAGGCGTGGCTTTTTTCACGCTCACAAAAATCCTAAACGTATAACCTTTTGACATCAATGAAATTTTCACAATTACTAATTCAGGCACTCAAAGTGACAAATTCAAGTCAAAGAAAGTGAACGGCATTATAATTGGCAATAATGGGCGACTAGCTAGGGAAATAAAATCTTCACTTAAATTTAGTTATTGTTTTTTCTCAATATTGATGGCGAATTTTTTTATGCCTGCGGTTTTAATTATATCGACAACATTGACTACCGTGCCGTAAGGCGTATCTTTATCTCCGCTGATCATGGCCTGAGATTCGGGTTTTTCTGCAACAAGCTTTGCCGCTTCAACTTTCAATTCGCCTTCACTCACATTTTGACCATTTGCAAATATTTTTCCATCTTTTGCAATAGTGACAGCAAGTTCTCCAGGGGAGCTTTGATCACTGCTGGCAGCCTTTGGAAGATTGACGTTGATACTTGGTTTCATAATCATGGGTGTTGTTACCATAAAAACGATGAGCAGAACTAAAGTGACGTCAACGAGAGGCGTGACGTTAATTTGTGAAATGGGCTCATCATCATCTTGAAAAGATCCGGCCATGATTATTTCACTCCAGCGTGGGCATAGGCAATGCAGAGCTGCTTGATACTTTCGGTATTCATTAATATTAATTTCACTTGGCGCTGAAAATAATTATAGGCTGCAACTGCGGGAATAGCCACGAAAAGGCCAACCGCTGTGGCAACGAGGGCTTCTGAAATACCAGACATCACAGCTGTTGGATTGCCCTGACTTCCAGCTAGATCAGCAAAGGCTCGAACGATACCGAGAACAGTTCCTAAAAGTCCAATGAAAGGGGCGTTATTTCCTAATGTAGCCAAGAAGCCAAGATTTTTTTCTAGTATTGGTTTTTCCATTAAAACATAGCCAGTCATTATTTCTTCTATACCGGCAGGGTTTTTCCCACTTAAGTAACGGAGGGCATATGAAAGAAGGCGACCTTCGAGGGCTTCATGATTTTTACTTAAGTCCTCGAGTACCTTCAAATCGTTTGCCTTTAAGGCTTCTTTTGCACGCTCTGTGACTTTTCGACTCTGGGATAGGGTCCCTCTTAAAGTAAAAAATCTTTCAATAATGACTGCGACCGAACAGATCGACAGGAAAATTAATAGGTAGAGGATCCAGTCGGACCCGCCGGTGGTGAAGGCGAGTAATTTTTGTGTGAGCATTTTTTCTTATTCTCCTGTCAATTGAACTGTTCTCTAATGACTATCTTAAAATATTAACAGGTGGCCACGGCGCCACAAATTAAATAATGATGACGCGTATCGACTTGTTGGCCAAATTTTAGAATCACATTGTAGAATCAAATTGATAGGGGACGTTGGTTGGGGCAAGACTAAGACTAGAATGAAAATAACAGAGAAATTCTTATTTTGGGTAATTCTTTTTGTGGCCTTCATTTTTGCCGGTTGTTCACAGCCCTTGGTGGGCGATCAAAGCATTCTCGTTATTTCAATTGCGAATTTCAGAGGAGATGATTTAGGTTGCGGATCGTTTCGTGACTCAGTCACTCCCCAATTAGATATTATTTGTTCGGAAAGTATTCGCTTTACCCATGCCTACACACCGTCTGTTCTGGTAAATCCAGCCCTTGCGTCGATACTGACGGGCCTGTACCCGGTTGAAAACGGTGTTCATCGCAATGACGCTGGACGATACGATGGAAGTGTCAAACCACTCTCTGTTTACGCTCATGAACTTGGCCTTGAGACTATTTTGGTAAGTGGCGGTGTTCCGGTTTTACGTAAAACTCCGCTTAGTAAAGGGTTTGACGAGTTTGATGATTCTATTCGAATTAACGGGAGTTTTTATCGCCCCGCTGATGCGGTTGTACAAAGATTTTTGAATCAGGCTGAGAGTCGCACACTGGGAAGTCCCTTTTTTGCCGTCCTTCATTTTGCGGATTTGGAATTTCCAGAAATAATCTCATTGGGCCCAAGTCAAAGTGATAGACGTGAGGGAAATGAAATTGGAAAATTACAGGAAATTGACGAAGCAATAGGTTCTCTGAGAACAAAATTCCAATCACTTAAGATTTGGGATCGTCTTACAGTCGTTATTGTGGGCCTTCAAGGAACTGAAAGGCTCGAACACAATGGGCTGTCGAAGGGTCTAAATCTCTATGATGAAATTGTTCGCGTCCCATTGCTAATAAAGCCTAGTCGAAAACCTACTGATCATGCGCCTTCATGGAAAGTAGATAATGCCATAAGTCTTGTTGATGTCGGAGTTATGTTGTTTAGGGTCCTAAAATCGGAGGATTTGCCAAAAGGGATACTCCCTCATCATGAAATTCTTGATGCCCTCCAGGCGCGAGAGATCGAATCTTCAGAGATTCCTATTTTTACAGAGTCCGACCTGCCCGCGTGGCGAAATTGGGGGCCACGATTATTAAGCATGCGCCTGGGCGAATGGAATTACATTCCCTTCCCAGATCAAAAATTGTTCAATACATATACAGATAGATTAGAAACTCACAATTTGTTTCCGAATGAAACGACTGTATATCGCCAAATGAGAAGCGAGTGGCAAAAATATAGGACTCTCATTCAACCTCCAAATGTCGGAAATAAATATTTTGTTCCTTTTTCAATAAGTGAAAAACTGCGGGTCGCAAAGTTAAATTTTTCTAAGGCGACTCCGCCACAAGAAAAATTGCGAGAATTATCGCTATTAGAATTTCGTAGGTCCGATGACTGGCAAGTTCTTCAATGGAATGTTCAGTTTTTATATGATCTTCAAAACTGGGGAGCTCTAAAAAGACTTCTTAAAGACAAGCGAGGTTTGACTTCGGAGCAAAAACAAGAATTAGAAAATTGGAGGACTTTTATAACCTTAAAATCTAGGAATGGCCATCTAGATGAACCTAATTCTGTTCCGCTCGATTGTCTATATTTAGCGATAGCTTTGAAGAGGTTCAATCTGTCTGAACTTGAGCAAATTCAAGGACGAAATAAATGCTCTGATGGGGAAATCCAACTTTGGCTTCAGGCCTTTATCGAATTTAAAAGAAAAAGAATAAGAGAAGCAGTTGGACTTTCGGATGCCGCAAGAAACATGACGGAAAAAAGACAAGAGCAGACTGAATTTGCAAAACAATTTTGGATAGCTGGCGCGACCTGGGATTACAGGGAGGAGTTGCCTGCGGGGCCTTCAAATTTTGATCTTTTCTTAAGCCTAGTTAGTAATCAGGAGTTTCTAAGTTTTGTCAGGAGAAAATGAGGGAAGGAACTTTTGTCTTCTTTTCAAGAAGTAGTGAAATTTCCTTTAGTCTTTGTCTTGGGACAGGTGATAAACTCGAAATGGCGGGTGGTCGATCAATACTACATATGTGAACAAGTTTAGGTTTAATTAATCCCACAACTTCAATCCACTCATCAATATGGTCGGGATGAGTATTATCTACTGAACCTTGTATAAACATAGATTGAAGAATGGTGTCCTTTAATACCCTTGCTCCTTGAATTAATTTGGAGAGATTGGTGCGAATTAACGGAGAGGCTACTTTCGTCAACATCTCATCATTTCCAGCATCCAATTTCATCATTCTTTCGTCACAATGGTTTAGGGCTTTTACAATCTGTGCGTCCCCGAGTGTCGAACCATTTGTTAAAACTGTAAGGCGAGAGGATGGAAGAAGTTGATCTCGAATTCTCTTTATCAAAGAAACTGCGCCTGGAAAATCCGGATAAAGAGTCGGTTCACCATTTCCGGATATGGTGATATAATCAATTTTTAATTTGCTCTGTGGCAGTTTGAGTATCTTTCCACGTAAAGAGGCCTCCACCAATTCTAAACTTGGAAATTGAGCGTGTTTTTTGATTTGTGAAATCTTTATTTTCGTAGTTCCAAGTTCACAGTAGGGACAATCAAAATTACAGATTTTTAGATCTGTGCCCAAGAGATTGATTCCTAAACTTCTTCCCAATCTTCTACTATCTACTGGACCATAGGCATGATCGTCAAAAGTCGGAGCCGGTTTGAATTCAAATTCATCTATATTTCTTCTTGGCGATTTGTTCATTATTCTTATCTTAGATGAAGAAACCGAGTTTTCACAAATTAGTTTTGATTTGCGCGATGCGTTCAGACTTATACTAACTTTATGCGAGGCTCTTTAATAATTCTATTATCTTTCATGGTCCCAAGCTTTTCATTCGCAATGGGTGGGGGTGGTGGAGGCTTGATGCGCTGGAGCGTATTTGGCTACTATGGTCTTGGATCCGTAAACCCTTCTGATATTAATACTCTTGCCAGTCAAGCGGGGACGACTCCAAAACTTGGAAGCGTGACTAATAATACAATCTATGGGGGCGGACTGGGGTACAGAATGACTCCGAGGATTCAATTTATTGGAGAATTTGATATTCAAGAAGCCAAGAGTCTAACGACGACATCTTCACCTTCAATCGCTAACGCGGGTTTTGATCTATCACAAGATGAAGTATGGGCCATAATAAACTATTCGTTGATAATGGATAAAGCAGTCGAGGTGTATGTCGGAGCCGGCGTTGGTTATCCAACTTACTGCCATTTAAATTATCAAAGTACGGTAATGACTCAGTATGATGCTGTTAAGACCGTGGGGTTTTTGGGTCAAGCTGGAATAAGAATGATGCTCGGTCGGATCTTCAATATTTATTTTGAGGGTGGCTATCAGTCACTTGTCTCAACGACTTTAAATGCTGATGTTGGAGGAGCGCCTCTGACGACCGCAACAGGCTCTAATGCAAAAATGGATATGAGTGGTGTTAGAGGTGAAGCAGGTTTAACAATTAATTTTTGAATTGAAAATAGGTTGAATACATAAATGATATCTCATCTGAATTTTTTTAAAAAAAATCTGATCCTATTAGCTCCAATACTTTTGGCGGTTACTTTCTGTTCTAATCGAGTTGAAGCGGAGTCTAAACATTATCGATTTGCTGGATTCAATGAACAACAATGGGGTCTTGGTGTACTTTTAGGAGACCCCATAGGACTCCGAGCAAATTATTTTACCACGTGGAAGAGGGCTTTTTCTTTTTCTGCTGGGTATTCTTCTTCCCAAGATATTCAAGTGAGTGCCGATTATCTTTTCTACGGGTATCAGGCTCACGACAAAGTCATTGATCGGAATTTTTGGAATTCATTGATTTTTTACGGAGGCGTCGGTGTACTAGCTGGAGTGGGAGCAGGTGGAAATGATCCCGCCAATGGAACTCAATATGGCGCGAGACTGGTTGGAGGACTTGAATATATTTTTGTAGGTACCCCTTGGTCCCTTAGATTCGAAGTAGCTCCGGAGTATTTTTTGAAAGGAAAAAACACCGTGGGAGTCGCTATTGGAATCGGACTTACATACTATTGGTGGGATGGAGCAGAATCTAGCTCCGGGGCCACCAAAGTCCATGAGACTAGGAGTCAAGCTCCAACGAAAGTTGAGGAAGCTGAATTTGAAGACTCAAGTGCACCACCTCAGCCTCAACAGACCGTTCAAAAACCCGTGCCAAAACCTGTACTGAAAAAAATTCCTGTGAATCAGCAACCTTCCCAATCTGAATTAAACGAATTTAAGTAAGACTCAAAACACATATCCAGAATGGATCTCGTGGATTTTGGTCCACGGAAAGATCAAAGAGCTTTTGGCAGATTAGCTCATCGTCTCTTGATTCAATTTTTTCATAAAAAAATGACCCGGGTATGACAATTCTTGATAAAAAGACAAGTTTATCCCCTGATTGAAGAACTATAGAATTGGTTTCTAACTCAATATTTTTTTCAATGCCTATTAACTTTTCTGGCAGGGGCATCTCATTATTATACTGAAATGCTAGATCTGTTGCTCCTTGTATCATTTGGAGGTTGCCATCTCGAAAAATAAGGAAATGAGGCTGTCCGAAGTGAATCCAAGTGATTTCTGCATGATTTACACTAAGAGCAAGTATTTCACAGCCCGTGGTATATTGTGTTCTGTTATATTTGTGAAATACTGATTCATTCGCTAGGAGCGCTGCGATTCTTAGACAATTGGCCTGTGTTGAAAGACTAGAAATTTTTGTAAATGGAGAAGTCGCCTCTGGATCGCTTAATGTTAAGTTATAATGATCCCTGAGTATTTGGCGAACAAACCTTTCACCTTCACGACTTCCCCATGGGGTCGAAATAATAGCTAAATTTTCATCGTCGTGAACTTCGATATTTACAGTTGGCCTAGGGAATTCTCCTGGATAAGTCTTTTGAGAAATTTGAAACTTCATTTCTCATACTTTCTGAGTTTGATTTTAGCCTTTTCAAAATAAGTATCAAACGTAGTACTTTTCTCAACGATTAGCTTCCATTTCTTCTTAGCCGTCTCTATATTCCCCAAGTCTTCATCTATGACACTCTCTGAATATATATTCTTGAGTTCAATGTGAAGCTCAGATTCTGCTTTTTCCTTAGAAATTTTTGCATCCCCGTTTTGGGGATATATTTTGAGAGCCGCTGCAAGTTTATATATGGCGTTTTTGTAATCCTTGCTGTCGAGTGCGGCCTTGCCTTCTCTAAACAGTTCATCACTGCTTTCAACAATTTTTTGCTTAGCAGACTGAACCCCTAATTTGGCCTTCTGTTTTATTCCTTCAGTATCATTGAAAGCCAGTTGGCCTACTTTTTCAAAAATTTCGATGGCCGCGGGATATCTTTTCCCAGCTAATTCCGCCTGACCTTTATTAAAAACACTTAAGGCATAGGCCTTTCTCCGTAATCTTTCAGCTACAGCTTCTTTCGATCTCTCCTTTTTTTCAATCTCCTCATCCGCTGCACTTATAAGAGCTTGACCTCTGGCATTGCCGGGATCCATTTCAGAAACTCGTCCTACACAGTTTGCAACATCGGCAAAACGATTTTGTCCCAACACTTTATCGCATTCATCGAGAATATCGTTTACTTTTCGAGATAACACCTCTTGCTCTCGCTGTTGACGATCTGATTCGTCTTTTTGTTTTCTGATTTCAAGCGCCTGCTGACAAAGAGCTTGAATATTTTTAGCATCCTTGTAATTTGGTGCCTGCCGAAGAATTTTTTCAATTTCTAAGGCGGCCAGATCGTACTTTCCCGTTGTGTAAAGACTCATGGCCAAATTATAAGTATCTTCCATAAATTTTTGTTGTTCATCAGACATACCTCCATCTGTATTCTTCCCTTTAGTAGCACTTGCGATTTTACGTTCGGGATCTTCCTTCACAGGTGTCGAGTTTAAAGCAAGAAAAATAAATACCGCCAAAATCGCAAGACTCATAATTACAAATGGAGAGCTTGAGTTTTTCTTCTTTCTGCTCGGACGGGATCTTTCAGTACTTGGTAATTGTCCGCCCCAAACAGCGGGCATTTGCTCAGGAGCGTACCTAATGACGGCCGGTGCCTCAACAGAGGGAGCGACTTCGGGAGCCAAGACAGGAAGGTTCTCAAAGGAAGTATTCAAATATTCAAAATTAAACTTTTCATTACCAATCCGAATTACATCTGAGCTTTGGAGTACTTGGCTTTTGACAGAAATTTCATTTATAAGACTCTCACCTGTTGCCCCTAGATGAGTCAACGTTATTTTTTTTCCATCATTTTCCATTTTGAAATGTTTTCGACTTGCCTTCTCGTCATTCAATTTTATTTGACAAGTTCTGCTTCTTCCAGCTTCTATCAACCCTTTCCCCAACTCAATTTCTTCAATAGCCTCACCTTTTGAATTCAGTCTAAACAGAACCGCCCTGAGATTGATGGCGCCGGTCTGCGTTTTGTCACTCAGGTCTTGTTCCTGCACTCCAGAAACTAAAACCATACTCGACTCTATGGCAGATTCTGTACCTGATGTAGACTCGAATCGAATCTCAAAAGGGGGAATACAGAAAATGGAACCATGAACGAGACTTAGAGATTCAACCTCATTGCCATTGACTAAAATGCGGCCAGAACGGGAAACCACTTTACAAACCCATGTATCGCCTTCGAAAATTATTTTTGCATGTTGACGTGAAATTTCGCGACTTTCTAAAACCACGTCAGACGCAGACCCACGTCCAACCGTATACTCCTTGGTTGAATCCAGTGGCAGTTCCGAAATTTTTGTCCCGTTCAGGAACACTGTTATTTTTGTCATATCTATCTGCTGTTCACCATTATTAAATCAATCGCCTCAATCCTCTTTTGAGCTAATTGATACATTTTATCCCTGGGATCATTTTTCAAAAGCATAACAGTTCTGTATTCGTTAAAAGCGGCACTATATTTTTGGAGTTGAAAATCTTTTTCTCCCCTCTCTAGGCCTTCTGTTACTAATTCGTTGAGTTTGAGTCTCGAACGATCAAGATATCGTTTAGCAAGAGGGTGTTCTGGGTAAAGAGCCAGGGCAGCTTCAAAATTTTGAATAGCTCTTGAAAAATTGGATTCCCTGAATTCACGAAAACCCCTTTGGTAAAAAGCCTGTGCCTCAGAATATTGCTGTGTGTCCTTTCCCTTTCTCTGAATCTCTTGTACCTGTTTATCGTTTACCGTTGAAAGATCTTCGATTTCTGTATCCAAAGTTGAGTCGTCGTTGATGTCAAAATGTTTTTTCTTTGAAGTCGATCCACTTAAAAAAAATATCAATCCGCCTATGACTAGGACTGCAATTATGACCGGCATAAAATTTTGCTGTTGGCGAGAATGACTCGTACCCCTAATCTTTGTAGGATTAATACCTGAAGAAAGCGGCCCTTGAGGAATAGGGGGTGCCGAATTTATCAAGGATAAACTTTGAGGGGGGCCAAACCTAATGAGGGTTGAACCAATCATCAACTGGTCTCCGTTTTTCAGTAGGCACTCTCGTACAGTTTGTCCGTTTAAGATTATTCCATTTTGACTTCCCAAATCCTTGATCCAATATTGTCCATTACGTTGCTCTAGACACGCGTGTTTGCGGCTCGACTTTGCGTCAGGCAAAACGACGTCATTATCAGCATCCCGTCCCAACGTAATTGTTTGACCCACAAGTTTATAGGCAACCCCAGATTCTGGCCCAGATAGTATGGTAAACATCACCTCTATAGGCATTTGAATAAGAGAGGTTTTTAGGTCTGCATTCACCCAAAGCCACCCTTTCTAATTATGCCAATGACGTAGCCGATTCCGTTTCCTTCAATTGAGGCTTGAACATCCAAATCGTATGCGACCCCTGAAATTTCAAGTTGCCCTGATACAATAGTCCCAGGCTGGGATTTTGCTCTGTTTGTGAGATCCTCAATGTTAAGCTTCAAGGCTTGATCCTGTAGGATTTCTAAGCTTTGACCTTGTAGAGTCAAAAGTCTCATTCCAGTGAGTTCTTCAAAGGCGCCGTTGACTTGTAAGATATTTCCAGACTCGTTCAAAGCAAACGAAGCGTCGCTAATAATACGAACTAAATTACTGGCCTCAGAACTTCTGTCTACAGCCGCGCCCGAGTTTCGCGGATCTGAGTTATGGGACATTCTTCCAAGAGCTCCATTGACGTTTGCTATTAATCGCTCCAATGCTTCGAACTCATATTTTGTTTCTACAGTATCCCTTTCTCCCCTCAGTGCCTGATCAACTTGATACGTTGCATTTTCTATCGGATTTGCGGCGATACGGTAAAGCAAGAAATAAAGAAGGACGCCTAAAATAAAAGCAATTACTAAAACTCGCGCAAAAACCCCTATACTTTCGTTCCATTGAAAACTATCCATTTTATAAATTATTTGCGCGAAGGCGATAATGACCTGTTGGCCCGCTTCTGTTGAGAAAGATCTAATTGGAATACTTACACCGATTGTTGTGTCTGTAATTTGTTGAACGAAAGTCTCATCGTGTTTTCGCCCACGGGAAACAAATTCCTCATTTGAATAGGATTGAGCTTTTGTCAATGGCGCGATAATATGGCCGTCTTCTTTTGCTACTACCAAAGCTAGTGTGACGCCATCTTCTGCTTCAATTCCATCTGTCCTAATACTAGCCTCGGAACCTGCTGCAATAGCTCTCTCGCTTGCGGTCGCCAATTGTCTTGTCAGTGTGATAGCCCTTCGCTGCGCTTCTTTTTGGATCCCCGCTTTGGTCATGTCAATCATTGGAATTGTTGAAAGACCTGTTATTAACAGGATGAAAATAAAAACGAAAACTCCCATGATACTTCTAACAGAGTAAAGTTCGGTGAGTTTATAAACGCCAGGTAAAATTACTTTATTTGTGTATGTTTGAATTATCCCCATTAATGAATCAGCTTGATGGGGAACTTGCCCGAACTCGGGTGAACTGCTTCCTTGAACCAAGTCTGAATTTGGAATTGGGGGAAGGTGGTTTTGCAAAGGCTGTTGGTAGGCAAGATTTGAGCCCCAAGCAGAGGAACTTGAAGTCAAAGGATTCACACCACTTCCTTTAATTCGTATCTTGGGCTTTTCAGA
>Ga0206981_10085_pt1 | contig 27814 bp, 27 predicted proteins | sample Alteio_BWMinCont_17_FD_153312 | JGI IMG/M metagenome (GOLD analysis project Ga0206981, IMG submission 153312) | Enriched cells from forest soil in Barre Woods Harvard Forest LTER site, Petersham, Massachusetts, United States -... | ecosystem: Environmental > Terrestrial > Soil > Temperate forest >... | reverse complement strand
CCCTTGCCGCTTCACCAAGAGCGTCTTGTGCTGCTTGGGGCGGCGTCACTCCCATGGTCCCTGAGGCTTGAGAGATCGCGTTGGCTAAAGGTCCAAGAGTCTGGAGCGCCTGAGTCGCGCCATCCGCGATGGTCTGGATCGTAATTCCGGCTACACCGGCGACATTCTTCTGTGTTTCGCCCACGATCCACCAGAACCCTTCCCACAATTGGTGGGCTGGATCTGGAAAGGGCTGATCGGAAACGGACGTCGTTTGCACGGACGGCACCGCAAGGGTACCGGTAGTTTGCGACGCTGCAAGCGGTGGAGGTTGAAACCTCTTCATTACCAGGCCGGCGGCAACGGCAGCCAGCGCTTTGGGTAATTCCGGTACCTGCTGAAGGTCATCTAGCTTCAGACGCTTGTTTGCGGGCACCCTTAGCGTGCGGGTCGAAAAATACAGCCACAGGACGACTTGATTAGCTTTTAGCACCTTTCCCCAAATGACCAGGTCGCCACCGCGTTTTTCAAGGATGTCTTTTGCCTTCTTGTCCGCCTCATTAAAATCCTCGTTTGCGGCACCCGTCTCCTTAAGACCCAACTGCACTCCTGCGCGCAATACATCCACTTCGTTCCGCAGTTCATCTCGAAGAGATACGATGACATTGGTTCTGTAGGACCCGTCCTTATCATCGCCTCCAATCTCGGCTATCCAGAGGGCCTTGCGTTGAGGCTGCGCCTTACCCCACACGTGCCTGCGCCGCTCTCGCCATTTCTCCAGACTTGAATGGTGGTGAGGAGCATTAGCAAGAGCAGGGCCGCAATGTAGTAGACGACTTGTTCCTCATGAACAATCCCCTCCAGGAAACCTGGCACTCGCGGTTTCCACTTTAATGCGCTAGAGAGTGCCGCAACAGAGATGGTAAGCAACAGCAGAACGAGCCGCCAAATCATTTCTTGAGGTTCGATCTTAATAATCTCTTCGTCGGGGGAAGTCATTTCGGGCATGCGCGGGCCTCTCAACGCTGATGGAGAACGATTTGCTCCATCATCCCACACCTCTGGGGGATGAGCGGGGCGCGTGAGCGCGGTGCTGAAACTCAAACGCGGCGATTACAACCTCCCAGGGCAAGGGCGCAGCCGGCTTCACGAAAAGGTGGAAAGGAAAAGCTCGTCCGGCTGCATCACGAAGCGGAGCAGCGTTCGGACGACGATCTCGAAGTGGTGGCGATCACGGAAAGCGCAGCACCGCTGCTTCAGACGCTCGACAAGAACCACCGGCTCACCGGACTGTCGCTCTTCCGACGCGACATGCTGCGCGTAGTAAAGGGTCGCAGCGCCGCTGCCGGGCTGCCGGACACGACCTGTAATCACACATTCGGGCTACGGGCATCACCGCGTTTCTGAAAAATGGTGCTTCCCTCGAAGCGGCGCAGGACATGGCTAACTACTCCGATCCATGCACCACAAGACTCTACGACCGGCGCAAAGACCTGGCAACGCTCAGCGAGACCGAGCGACGAATTGCATTCTGAGATGGTATCTTTGGCTCCCAGGAGAAATCGTGAAGCGAATGGTAGTTCGCATCTTTGCTGTGAGCTTGATCATTGTTGCCTGCTCGTTCGTGCTGGGCTGGTTTCATGTCGTTCCGTATGAGTACCTTTACGGAGTGCCAGCGCTCCTTGCGGTCTATCTCGGCGCCGAACTGTTAGTGTCCCTATCACTCAGAAAGAGGCAACATGGGTCGTCTCGCTAAACCCCTGCTGGTGTTCGCTATGCTCTTCGGATTCACCCACAGCAGTCTCATGGCTGATCCGCAAGGCTCTTCCCAGGTAAATGCAGCCATTTCATACTTCGCTTCCATCCTGAAAAACTACGAAAACATCGTGATCCAACCGGTTGCAAGGCACCAGGCGCTGGATGATTTGAAAACGCTCTCAGCAACGCTCAAAAGCTTGCGAGTAGAGAAGCAAACGGCCTATGAAGACGCATTAGCTGGCAACTGGGAAGACCTCAACAAACGGCTGCCACAGCTGGAAAAGAGAGTGAGCGATCTGCGCACCCAGACGCAGTCCTTTGCCAACAATTTTTCGGATCAATACCGCTCGAACGGAATGGACGTATCCGAGGCGCTGTTCAACGGACTGTCATACAAGATCAACTTGATGGGTAACGTCCGCCAAGAAATGGAGCAAGGGCACTCAGAGAAGGTCCGGGCGCAGATGGGATGTACGGTAAGAATATTGTCGGTCCTTTCGAGCTGTGTGGAAGGGGTAATAGAAAAGCTATCGGGATCAACCGCTGATACCAGCTCTTGCAAAGCGGTGCCGGCGTCAGACTCTGATGCATTCACGTGCGCAGCAGAGGGTCCGAGATCCGAAGGCCATTAGAAATCGTTCCGATGGATATAAACCGGCGGAAGATGCGGCCTTGCTTTCCTCTCAACGACGCCATTGATGACAAAGAATGCTCCAAACTTAACTCACTTCAACTTGTGAAATCGGGCAGCAGTAACGAATAGCGCGGCAGAAGTCGAACACCCTGCCAAATCGCCGCTAAACACGCGATAAACCGGATTATCAGTGCGCCGTGAAAGGCGCTGGTCAACAGTGGGTGAAATTCCCACCCGGGAACTGGTTCGCTCCACCCGGTAGCAATCGGAGCAGTCGTGGAGGCAACGAAGCGGCTGGAGCCTCCGGTGTAGAGGGTCGCTCAGGCGACTTGGCGAGCATGTAGGCCGTAATGGAGTAAATGCCGTGCAGGCCTCGAAAAGGTTAATGCAGGGGCCGACCCTCCTGATATATGGGGAAGGCCGAAGTCGATGCAACAGTACGAGCGAACAGGTTCATCGACCCTGCCGGGGTAGTGGCAACAGCATGCATGCATAGGGGACCAGACGCAACACGGGAAGCCCAAGCGGTGATCAGCAGTTGGGATCAACTGCTTGTTCGTGAGAGCTAGGCCGGGCCGATTGGGTGGCGGATGGGCGCGTAGTACCGATGAGAACGAGTAACGTCGGAGGAGGGAAGGCGCCCTAGTTGGAAGATAAACGCAAGAAGTGACGAAGGAGGAGGGATTGACGATAAGTCTAGCAACCCCAGAAAGCATTCAGAAGTTACAGACAGCGTTGCACGACAAAGCGAAGAAATCGCCTGACTTTCGCTTCTACTCGCTTTACGACAAGGTGTACCGCAAGGACGTTCTGACCTATGCCTACGCATGCGGCAAATCCAATGGCGGCGCAGCAGGAGTGGACAATCAGACGTTTGAGGACATCGAAGCGTATGGAGCAGAGCGATGGTTGGACGAATTGATGCAGGAGCTGAAAGATCGAACCTATCAACCACTTGCTGTGCGACGGGTGTACATTCCGAAGCCAGGAAGCAGTAAGCAGCGCCCGTTAGGAATTCCCGCGATCAGAGAACGAGTGGTAATGATGGCGGCGGTTTTGGTCCTCGACCCCATCTTCGAGGCCGATTTACAACCGGAACAATATGCCTACCGGCGTAACCGCAGCGCACTGGACGCGGTAAGACACGTCCAGAAGCTGATCAACACCGGACACATCGAAATTGTTGATGCAGATTTGGCCGGATATTTCGATACTCTTCCGCACGCCGATCTTTTAAAATCGGTGGCCCGTCGGGTCGTCGATGGCGCCATGCTCCATCTGATCGAGATGTGGCTGACAGCGCCGGTTAAAGGGCCGGACGCACGGGGAGGGAAGCATCGTCATAAGCGCATTAGGGACGAAGGTCGTGGGTCCCCTCAGGGTTCTCCGATCAGTCCTCTGCTCAGTAATATCTACATGCGTCGGTTCGTGCTTGGGTGGAAGAAGCTGGGGCACGAGAAGCGTCTTGGCGCATACATCGTTAATTATGCCGATGACCTTGTGATCTGCTGTCGAGGAAGAGCGGAAGAAGCTCTGGCCAAGATGCAGGCCATGATGACGAAGATGAAGCTGACAGTGAATGACACAAAGACGCGGGTTGCGAAGCTGCCGGAAGAGAAGTTCGATTTTCTGGGTTACACGTTCGGTCGTTGCTATTCGACCAAGACGGGACGAGCCTACTTAGGTACCGTCCCGGCCAAGTCGAGGGTGGTTCGCATCTGTGATGCAATCAGCAGGGACACTGGACATGACAGGACCCAGCTGGACCCCGAGATAATTGTAAAGAAGCTCAACCAAAGGATGAACGGTTGGTCGAACTACTTCTGTCTTGGTCCGGTCAGCAAAGCCTATCGGGCAATAGAACAACATGCCGAGAAACGGCTGCGTCAGTGGTTGTGCGCCAAACATGAAGTGGCATGGCCGGCGACCAAGAAGTTCCCGCAGGGCAGCCTAAACACCAAGTTTGGCCTTATCCGGCTAACAGAGCGGACGCGCAACTTTTCGTGGGCGAAATCGTGATGTTTCCAAGAGAGCCGGGTGCGGCAAATCTGCATGCCCGGTTCGACGAGCGGGGTGTGAAAACGGGGCATGGCCTGAATAATGAGTCACCGGCAAACGAAAGGGCCGGAAACAGGTAGGTCAGACCTAAAACAACCGCGTCACACCTCGACTCTACCTTGCGATTGTTGATGAGCGAAGCCGGCTCCTCGCGTGAGAGTGTTTGTGCGTCAGCAACTAATTCAAATCGCATCGTCTTAAGCTGGCCAACCAACTCGGCGCGCAAGCCTATCGTCTTACCGTCGCCGTTGTGATCCGTTCCGGCGTTAATGGGTTTGGGTGATAGCATCAGGTAGGCAGAGTGCCATTTCATTTCGGCCCCGGCGAACAGAAATGCGGGCATTTGCCTTATGGCCTACGAGATCTTCATTTGCTACCGCAGAAAGGATACGGCAGGTTACGCCGGCCGGCTCCACGAGCAATTGAAGGCAGACTATGGCGTCGAAGGCGTATTGTTTGATGTTTCGACCGAGGGTGACGCCGAGCTTCTGAGGGGATGGGTCCAACGTGTAGTTCCGCGAGCGGCCGTCGTGTTGGTCTTGATTGGAGATCGCTGGCTCGACCTTCAATCGGGATACCGTCGCATTGATGATCCTAACGACATTGTCCGGCTCGAAATCGAGATCGGGCTCTCCCATTCCGTTCCGATTATCCCGGTGTTAATAGATGGCGTCGCGTTTCCAAGCTGTCATCCGCCGTTACCGGCCTGTTCACCCCTTCTCCGCTGTGCTTCATGATTTACATGAGAAACCGGATTATCACGCGGCATCCCTAAACTTCGTAAGCTGCGTTGTTGAGGGTAAGATTCGAAATCGATCATTGACCGCTTCTCTGAGGTTCTGCCTGCATCCGATGTAGCGTTCGGTCGTTTGCACCGACGCGTGACCAAGGAGAAACTGAATCTATTCGAGTTCACCTCCGACCTCATGGCAGAGGCGGGCGCAAGTGCGACGAAGATCGTGGGGTGCCAGATGGTCAATGCCGATTCGTTTGGCGTATCGCTTCACGGCATACCAGACTATTGCACTACCCATCGATCACACTATTCGCCGCTGCACAAAATATTTCATTATCGAGAGGATTGACGACGGCTCTCTGAGCAGTACTCATCTCGTACAGCTGGCCGGCTGTCAACTAACGACCAAGCCGCAGCAAGCCGCATTGACCCCAAGCGAGAGCTGCCGACGAGAAATATGAGAAAATAGCCGACTTGAGCGGAATCAACAATGTACACACGCGGATCAGCGGTATTTCAAAGTTTTGAAGCACGCAGGCATTGAGGGGTGTCCTCGTGTCACAGATATTCATTTCCTATCGGCGAAACCTTGACAAACATGTCACACAGCATATCGGCTATCGTCTGAGTGAGGATTTCGGGAGTCGCAGTGTTTTCATTGACACTGGGAATATTCCAGCCGGCGTCGATTTTCCTTCATACCTGAATGAGGCTTTGAGCCGGTGTAGGATTCTTATCGTGATAATCGGTAAAGACTGGGCGAAGCGATTTGAGGAGATAAAGCAAGAGCATCCTAATCGCACAGACTATGTCAAAGTTGAAGTCTCAAGAGCTCTTGAACGAAATCTACCCGTTATCCCGGTCTTGATCGACGGAGCGCCGATGCCCCACGCTGAGGAGTTGCCAAAGGAGCTGCAGCGTTTAACCTGCTACAACGTTTTGGAGGTGCGCTCGGGAATAGATTTTACAAATCATCTCCAGAGGCTACGCGAGAGTATAGTCGCATTACTGAACGCTACTGCGACCCTCTTTGTTCAATTTGAAGTCAGCGGCGGACACACGCGGGAAGTCCATATCGAACCTACCAATGACGGTGAACCGAAGACTTATGCGGCTTCAGAATACAACTTTCAGATAGACGTTCCTCTTGGTGAATCAAATGTATGGGCTGCCATTTACCACACTCAAATTGTTCGAGTGGCCGGTACGACCACGAGTACTGATCGATCCTCCTCCTCCTGGGCGATTACTCATACGTTTAAGCTAGAAAACTACCTGTTGAGAGTCGTGGAACCAAAGCGCAGCCTCTTTGGTCATGTGTTTAGCCTCTTCGAGACTGATATCAAAATGACACTGAAAATAGAGCGACTCCCGTAGTGTTTGGCGCGCTGAGGTCGGTGCTGCACTGTTCGGAGAAAAACAATCGCAATTGTAACTGCCTCTACCCTGAACATAATCCAGCTTGACTCCTAACCCGATAAAAACATTATCGCGTTTAAAGAATGATTTAGACCTGCCACAAGATTTCTCAGTGCGTTTCCAAGATCTGCCCGAAACAGGTTTTGTACACGATTATCTTCTCGAAGACCTGGGACGTTAAACCTGCGAGACTGTCAACGCCAATTTCCTGATCCTGCGCCCGGTCCATGAAATCCACGACAACGAGAAGCCAGTAGGTTTCACAGGGCCGGTAATCTTTTGCCTTGAGTTCCTTTTCTTCGACAATTGTTCGCAGCTTATCGAGCGACATGAAGACGCCGTCATAGGCCTGCGAAACCCTCCAGCACGCATCGGGATATTCGATCGCGTTGAGGTAGGCGAACGAGAGCTCGGGAATATGCCGGAAATCGTCGCGCCAAAGCTGTCCGGTTTCGCTTTTCTGCAGCGTGGCCGCCAAGTCCGCTATTTTCTGGGCCACGCTCGTTTGATCACGGATAGGAACGGAGCGGTCAAACGCGAATGTGAGCTCAAATTTCTTGCCTGCATGTGCCTGGTAGAGATGATGGGCCTTGGCTATGACCGCCTCTCGCGCTTTCCTCTGTATCTGCTCGGTGTCAGGCAAGGAGCCTTCTTCGAGGAAGAACTTCCTGATCTCGATGCCGATGGTTCTTGCTCCGCGCACAATGACATCCGGTTTATCGCCGTATTCCACCGCTCCCTCCGGCAGTGGATAGTCACGCCGGAACATCTCGAAATAGTACTGTTCGATTTCTGAAGTTTTCATCGCGGTTGCTCGCCCTGCATGGGGATAATGCCCTGAATGTGCGACTGGATCTCCAGAGCCATTCGGGTCAAGCTCGTTTATCACCTTCTGCATGAACGCGTCGCTCACTTGTAGGTCATGTACGGTGTACTTCGGCTGCTCCTTCTTAGGAAACTTGGAACGCGATCGCGCTCATGAACATCGTTTCCCGCACCGTTCGAGGCGTAGACCAGCGGGACCGTATTGGGCGGCATATTCCAGGCAAAGGCGAAGAGCGAAAAGAAGCCGGGCTTGCCGTCGGGCATGGGCCACGCACGAAATACCTCATCTCCCACCCGCATACCTGCTTCTGTCCAAGCGCCGGAGATATTGAACCTGGCCAGTTCAGCCATACCCAGGTATAGATAATGTTGGTCTGAATCGACACTGAGGGTTGGCGGTTGGGTTACCACCGTTACCTCGCGCTCCCAGCGGGCTGTCTTCCGCAGCAAATCATTGGATGTGGCTTCAAGGATCAGTTTCGCGTTGCCGTCTTTGAGCTGCGGGGTGGATTTGATTCCGACCGTAAAGTTCCATGTGCTGTCAATGACGCGGGAAGGCTGGTCTGCTTTCCAGACGGGATAACGGACGCCATTTTGCTCGACAGATGCTTCCAGTCTGCGAATACCGCGCGGATCGCGAACATGGACGGTGACGGGAGTAGCCTTGCCGAGAGTCGCGATAGGAGAAGGAACGTCCACAACGGGTGTCGCTGAACGTGCCACGAGAAAGACAATAGGCAACAAAATTACGATGATGAGAACAATAAGAAAGACTTTCCGCACAAGTCATTTTAAGCATCCCGGCATGAACTGTACCAGTGAGGAAGAGAGGCACTCGAACAAGGAGAGCGTATGGCACTTCACGCGGAAGGGCACGGCTCGCACATGTGCGGATGCAACACCACGCCGTGAATGTCGACCGGTGAGCGAAGAAGTTCTTCTACCTGGGCGAAGCTACTCCCTTTGATGTGCCACGTCAGACTTAGTGTGGGAGGCACCCTGCTCGATCAAGCCACGGATCAACTCATAGTGCAAGCAAGACAACGCGCTTCGTAGTTATAGGTTGTAATTATGCTGAATCTCGGGCCGGATCACGTCGTCGAACAAACCGTTATAGAAGAGATATCGCTCAAAAGGAGTCATGCTCGCGAGATTCTCTTGATCCACTTCTCCAAAAGAGCGCGGCGCTCTTCATCCGTCATGGGCTTCCCATCATCGGACATAAGCAACGCCCTATCTGATAATCCTATCCAAACTCATCCTTGCTAGCGCAACCGCGTTTCCTGCGGCGCTCACGGTTCACGGCGACGGTTCTGAACGTCTTCGTTTCCGGCGTGCCTCTTCGCAAGTCTCGCCGCGTGTCATCTCCCCCTGGGCGAGTTTTTTGGGGGTCACATCTCGACTCTACACTTTGTTGTAGTGACCCCTTGTACTCCCAAATAGCGTACAGGGTGGGAGCGGGCGCAACATAGAACGATTTGCTCCCGGTTGTGTGCTTGACGACTGACGCGAGACGCCACTGCAGGTATGTAGCCTTCTACTATCCGTTTTTGCGGTCGCGCTGGCGTGCTGGATGACGTAGCCACCCCGGCGGCGACTACATCGATGGATTTTCACAATTCACGTCTGAGGCTAGAATGGATTACTCCCTGAAGGCTATTGATTGTACGGGGCTTATCCGCCTTGATTACCCTAGAGTTTCGTCGCCGCATGAATCGAGGCGGCACACAAGGAGCAACTCGATATGGCTCTACCGGATTTCTCAGGCGCAAGACCCTCGAATGCTGGCGATAGCTTCCACGAGCTATGGGCGCTGCATACAGCCTTGGCCCTATTGGAATCCAGAGGGTCACTTACTGCCGTAACGGTTGAAGGAATCCCTGCCGTCGATAGCGTGGGGATTAAGAATGACGCATGGAACGGTGTTGATTGTGGTCTTTATTTTGGAGGAGAGACGTTCGACTCCGCAAATCGCATAGAGCTCATTCAACTCAAGTATTCAAGCGCCAATCCAGATAAGAATTGGACCGTTGCGTCTCTGACAGCTTCCACATCTACCACGAAAGACAACTCCGTAATGCGTCGCCTGGCGGATCAATTTATTGCGGCGCATGTACAAAGGCGCAATGATCCTAGCAAGCAGATCGTCGTAAGATTTATCACGAACCGCCCGATCTCCGCACAGATTACAAGCGCCCTAACCGACTTTCTCGCCTCGCCACCGCCTAACGCTCGGCGAAAACCCCGTATTTCAAAGGCCAATCAGGCAATACTGAAAAAACTCCGCAAAGCCTCCGGGTTGAATGTGAGCGACTTCACCGCCTTATGTCGAGCACTGTGCATTGACGGCAGGGAGAGCTCGCGGTTCGCGCTCAGGGAACAGCTGATCCTTGCGATTGGCGCTTGGACTAATACCAATTCGCGGACGCAGCTCGATGATTTATTGCAGCTCATTCGCGAGCACATGATGCCGGAGAGTTCTCGCGATCGAATCACGAAGGAGTCCCTTCTCGCTCGGTTTGGAACCTCAGATCAGAAATCACTCTTCCCGTGCCCGCAGAGTGTGAAGACTGTCCGCAACCCGGTCGCGCGTCAGCAGGCCACTGACATACTGCGACTAATCGAAAGTGGCAAGCAACGAATCCTCCTCCACGGAGAAGGTGGTTGCGGGAAGACGACAGTATTACAAGAAGTTCGAAGCCTGTTACCTCCATTGTCTACTTCAATCATCTTCGATTGCTTTGGCGGTGGGACGTATCTCGACTCTGACGCCTACAGGCACCGCGATCGCGATGCTTTCACTCAACTGATCAATGAGATGGCATCTCTCTTGCAGGCTCCACTCTTCCTACTGCCCGCTCATAACACCGACTATCCTCGCCTCTTCAGCGAGCGTTTAGCCGAGGCATCCGCACTTCAAAAGGCAATCAGCCCGGATTCATTTCTCGTGATTGCTGTTGATGCAGCAGATAACTCTGTGTCTGCGGCCAATGCCTGCAAACCATCCGAACAGAGCTTCGTGAGAACCTTCGCCAGAATTGGAGCGATTCCGTCGAATGTGATTCTCACAATCACGGCACGAAGCGGGCGACTTGATCTCTTGGATCTCCCCGCTTCGTTTGAACCGGTAACGATCGTTGGCTTTTCAGTTGCCGAAACGGCAGCCCATGTCGCCTCGTACTGGCCGGATATTCCGCCGACATGGGTGGAAGAATTTCACGAATTGTCGTCCCACAATCCGAGAGTGCAATTCTATGCACTTAACGCGAGTGTACGAAGCCAGGACATCCGCGCCGCTATGCAATATCTACTTCCCGCGGGGAAAGGGCTGAACGAAGTCTTTCATCAACAGATTAAGGAGGCGATAACTAGATCGGGAAGCGATATCGATATTAAGAAATTCTGCGCAGCGGTGGTTACGCTCGCAAGGCCCATACCAATTCCGATACTCGCATCAGTTTCTGGCCTTTCGGTGCCACTCATTACGGATATCTGCAACGATCTGTCTCCCGGAATAAAAACGGCGAATAACGAAGTCTTGCTGGCAGACGAAGACTTTGAGACTTTTCTCGACGACGAAAGCATAAATGAGAGGGGGAACGCCAAAATTGCTGTCGCCGAGCAGCTCTGGTCTGCCCGAAACACAAATGTGTATTCGGCGACTCACGTTGCGGCGGCACTCCTTGAAGCCGATCGGGGCGGAGATCTGGTTTCACTGCTTCAAACCGAAAAGGAGCCATCAGTAATCTCAGATCCGGTCCTCCGCCGAGAAGTACAGCTGCAACGCCTTAAGCTAGGAATCAAAATATGTAACGAGCTCAAGGCTCCGGTCGACGCGGTCAAAACCCTCTTGATCGGCACTGAAGCCATCAACACGGAAGATGTCATTCGAAATCGACTCGCTCACAATGCAGACCTAGCCGCGGCGTGCAGCGCGGAACGAGCTTCGACGCTAATTCTGCGTGATCCAGACGTGTACGACTATCACGGTGCTCTATTGTTTCATCTTTATCGTCAAGACGCCCTACGAAGGAATACGTTAGAAGCCCACGCAAGACAGCGCCAACTACGGGCGTGGATGCGCAAACGCACTGAAGCCTTGAAAGACGAAAATGATCGGTACCAAACCAGGAAGGAATGGCCCCTGTCCGACAGCGAAATCGCGGCTGGAATAGAAGGAGACCTTCATCTTTATGGAGCGGATTACGCCATAGAGTCGCTTAAATTGTGGACACCGAGGCTGCTACTCCCTGCTGCCCTTACGCTGTTGTCGGAAAATCTTCTGGCGACCGGCAAACAAGACTCCGTAGAAAAGCTGTGTGCCGCTCAGCGTCTGCGCAACACTTGGAAGATCTTCGTCTACGTGCCTTCTGCAAAGGCAGGCCTCCAAATTCCCCAAGATGCTCTCGAACGGTGCTTGATTTCTTGGAGCAAGCGCGACCTAAGCTCTCTACGGAATCCGAACAGAGGAATTCCAGACGATTCACACCGGGGCATCATCGTTGAAACTCTCATGGCTGCTTGCGAGGTTGCAGCTTCGTTGGGAATTTCTCTGGATGCGGTGAAGAGCCTGATTGGTACCCTCATAAGCCCGACCCAAAGAAAACGTTCTAGCTTTTCAGCCTACGACTACCGTTCGTTGGATCTCACATTTCGAGCCGTCGCGCTTCAGTCTAGGTTGAACAGGGAACTGCTTACGCCGGACAGATACTGGGAGACAGGGAACGGTGATGCAGTTGAGGATAAAGCGCGTTCGGATGAGCGGAAACGCGAGCAGGATGCATATGTCAGCGCGCTGTGCGAAGTTTACTCAAAACGAACTGAATTGCTCCTTCCGGGGAGCGCAGGAGGTCGTACGGATGATGTTTTGGCTGCGCTTCAATCCAGCGCCAAGTTGGGAGATTACACTCTCCGTCGCCAATATGAAACAGGGAGAATTCGCACGCAGATTGTGAGATCGCTGTCTGATCTCACGTCGCTCCGGAACGTCGCTCCCGAGACATTGCTAAAGACTGCCGTAACAGTCCTTGGAGATCAAGCGCGATTCGCAACTACGGAACAGCTGGACGCGCTTGGCTCGTTTCGATCTTCTCAGCAACTGCACGATCAATTACTCGTTTACGTCAACGAGTGGAGCACCAACCTTTCGCTTCGAAAGATTCCGGCCACAGAACGCATTGATACGATGACCCGTTTGGCGCGCTTTGTATTGCCGATCAGTCAGCATAGCGCTGGCGCGATGTTCATTAAGGCCTTGGATTTTGCGGGCGACATCGATGAGGATGTGTTGCTACAGATTCGCGTACAAGAGGCTCTTGCGCAAAGGGCCTGCTCGGAATTATCAGCAGCTCGCAGAGGTGAGTTGGGCCGGGATCTCATATGTGTCGCCGGCGACGCAATCTTACGGTTCGACGACATCCGAGAGTTTGATTGGGACAGTTTTGCGCGAACCCTTACTCGCCTCGGCCCATCGTTGTCGCTTGCCGCTGCAGCCCGATGGGAAGACTTCGCGATGCTTCATAGGGACCGAATTTTGGTTCCAACCACAATTGAAGCCATCAGATTCAAACAATTCACGGCGGCGCAAGGCTGCGCTCTCCTTGCATTGATTGATGGAAAAGGCGCTTCCGTCATTGGCGCAATCCTGGATGCAGCACGAGTCAATGATTCAGCCGCAAGCGACAAGATTGCAGAAATTGTGGCGTGGGATGATTTATTCCGATTCGGCAAAGGGTTTAGCTCTCACGTCTCGGACGCTCTTCGACGTTTTCACCCTCCGATCGATGGTCGCTGGGTTTCAGCCCTACAGAATACGGTTTCATTCCTCTCTTCTACCAAGCCCGCAGACTCTGATAGGAATGACCTGACTGCGCAGGAAGAGGCGAATCCCGATTGGTCTCTGACTTTAAGCTTCGTTACGGCTGAGGATCTCTATGAATCCATCAAGAAGGTAGAAGCCAAGGCCGAAGCATCCGATCACAAGAAGAGATTCGACTCAGACTTCGTATTTGATGTGTTATTTGAACGAGTACCGGTTGGTGCCCGCGTACAACTGCTGTACTCGATGGCTGCCATGTACGCCAAACAACTTCATCACTCTATGGATAGCCAGCTCACACGAGCGATTAAGCGGTGGCACTCCGATCCTGCAGTTGAACGATGGTGCAAAGAGAATCTGCCTGCACTCATCTCAAAGCATCTATTGGATCTAGGAAAATGGGTTCGATATGGGAGGTCCGTAGTACATGAACTCCTTGAGTTGTCTTGCTTAGAGCACGGCCAGATTATCGGCCTAATCCTTCAAGGGCTCTCAGCAGATGCTGAGAATCTTTCCGCCCCTCTTGCTCTTCCCATCGTGGAGCTGATCGCCAGCCATCTCGATACCCCTGATGCGGTAGTGCTTTCGGAGTGGTATTCGAATAGGCTCGTCATGCGGATCCCCGCTAAAGATCGCGACTTGATCGATCCTGCCGAGGTGCCGCTCGAACCGCACGTTGGCATTGCTAGATATTTGTTTGCAACAATGACAGACGTCGATACCCGAATTAGGTGGAGAGCCGCGCATGCGTTCGTAAGGCTGGCGATGCTGGACGAACGAACCACTATCGAGGCACTTTCTCTTGAACACACGCGCTTGAGCGATTCTGTTTATCGTCAGCCCGATGCACCGTTCTACGACATCGCTGGGAAGCAATGGTTGCTCATTGCCGTCGATCACGCGGCCCTTATCGCCCCGGCCGCCGTTGCCTTCTTGGACCATGTTCTATGGAAGCTAATCGCAGATGCTGCACTACCTCATGTGCTCATACGAGCGTTCGCGAAGACTGCCCTTGAAAAACTTGGAGATGCTGGGGTCATACGCCTCACTAAAGCGCAGAAGATTCAGTTGGCGAATACGAACAAGTCACCGCTAGGGCGCGCGAAACGTATCGAGTCTGGCGCACACAGCGACGAGCCAAAGCGAACGATCAAACATCACTTTGACCAGATGGATACAGTACCGTATTGGTTTCGACCGATGGTGGACTGCTTCGCAGACGTCGCAATGTCGGAGTTTCTTACGCTCGCCGACAAGTGGGTAAGCGATGTGTGGCAAGTTCCCGATGATGTTCAGGTATGGAAAGACGAAAAGCGAAGCGGTAGATTCTCCGAAAATGAATGGGGATTGTGGTCGAACGACCACGGATCTAAGCCGGTCATCGAGAGGCCAACTCTGTATTACGAATGGAACGCTATGTGGTGCGCGCTTGGAGAGTTGTTGCCAACTCGCGCGTTGGTAGAGTGCCGCGAGGACTGGTCGCTCGACGATCTGTATAAACAGATTGACGACGAGTTGCTTACACATCCGCCAACATGGTTGTACTCCCTTAGGATGCAGAAACCGCTAGAACTCCGATTCTGGCGTGGACCTTCGAGTACAGACAATATCGACGCCTGGATGGAGGAGCCGTCGATAGACTTTTACATGGACGAACTTGGAATCCGCGATCCTGCCGCTACGCTCGTCGTCGAAGGCATGCATGAAACCGAAGCCGCATGGTTCCGATCGGGAGTCCATCTCCGGACGGCTCTCGTATCTCCTGGCCGATCGATCGCCTTAATCAGGGCCCTATCATCGGCGAATCATTACCGTTACTTCGTTCCTGACGAAGGCCACACCTTAGAGATAAAGCACGATGGATTCCGCCTTGTGGGCTGGCTAAAAGACCCGGAATATAAGGATCCGCGCATTGATGCCCATGATGCGTTCCGTGCCGCGATAAGCCCGCATGCAAATGTTCCCGGAACTACCGTAAGAAAGAAGCTGCACCTCGGGACACAATGGTCAAATACGGGCACGATGACGAACAGTGATGACGTCGTGGTTTTCACACGGGAGCAGTGGAGCGACGAAGACATTCAGGATCACGGACGGCGCCGATATAGCGAGACGCCCATTTCTAAGGGCGAGCGATTGACTATTACTAAACGACACCTGAAGGAGTTTCTTGCAGTCGAAGGAATGGATCTGGTAGTTCATGTCGAGCATTCAAAAGCGAATCGAGGGTATGGCTATGGCGAAAGCGGCCGGGACGAAAAGAGCTGCATCTATAACAAGCATTTCATCCTCAGAAGCGACGGCACATACGAGGACGCCATCGGAAATTCTGGAACTTGGTAAGACAATCGTTAAAGAGATGGGCCTCGATGACGAGACGGATACTCTCGGACGATGGACGTCTCATTATGTCGCCTCTTTGATTGAAGAAGCATCGGTGACTCGTTCGAGTAGCGTCCGTTCAGAGGCCCAACGGGATGCGCTCAACATCATCCTTGCTCTATGGGAAAGACGCGCTGCTCTTCCTGGCAACATCTATCCGCTAAAGCAGTATAAGTATCTACTGCGTATTCTCGCTGCCACAAGCCCTGACGCAACAATCTGGGGCTATAGCAACAAGTCCAACATCAGTGACCTGGTGAGCAATGTATATAGGAATGTTTTGGGGGTTGCTAATATCGCGCTGGCGCTCGACTCACGGCCGTCACTCTTTGAGCAAAAGAGAAAGCCGGCACCCGATATATACATTACGTTCATCAATGAATTCGAAAAGAAGATGCTTGGGGCTGTTGAGTCACTCGATGAGCACTCCTTGGCGTTGCTGGAGGAGCACACTACGCCTAAGAGTACGTCCACCAAGCCCCGTGCGAATACGCTGAATAAGCTGCTAAAAGCAATTGGACAGTCTCAGGATAATCTTAAAAAACTGTCAGAGCATGTGAGCGAAGAACTCTTTTCGATTCAGGAGTCGATACCCAAAGAGACGAAGAGCTCAGAGCATGAATGGTCAGTCAGTCTAGTTACGAAGGTCCTGTCCGAAACAGAGATGAAAGATTGTGTGACTCTCCTCAAGGATGGCGAAGCGGTGGACGTCGCTGCCGCCAAGCGCGGAATAACGGCTGCGAAAAAGCTGATGATTGCAAGGGAACATGGGAGCATTATTGGGCTAGCCGCAATAAAGAAAGCCCGGCCCGCTTATGCCGCGAAGATTGCGCGAGACAGCTCGGCAATCATTGAAGTTGGTGCAGACGAAATGGGTTACATAGCGGTCAGTCCGAAGTATCGTCGACTGGGCGTTGGGAGAGAACTCGTATCGGCTTTACTGGATGGGGTGAAAGCGCCCCTGTTCGCAACGACTGCCTCAATTGGAATGAAGCGAATTCTTGAACATCAAGGATTTGCTAAATCAGGAAGGACGTGGAGCGGCCGGGCGGGGCGTCTGTCACTCTGGCAGAGAAGTGGGACCAAGAGGCGGTCGGTTGTCGCAAGTCGTCCTTCATGAAAATGATGTGCGTGGATAGGCGTCGCACATCATCGATGCAAACTCGGTGGATGAACTCAATCATCATCCACCAAAGAGTGACGATCACTCGTCGCAGGCTCCGTCTGTTGGGTCATCAGCGGCCTCGGTCTTCGAGAGCCGCTTCATGCTGATGGCATGAATTTCAGCGATCCGGTGCTTGAACGTGGTGCCATCCATCTCATCCTCGACCTCGCGATAACGTAAGGTGCCTTCAAGTGTGATGAGTTGCCCTTCTGAAGAATCTTGGCGAACTTCGAGAAAATTCCTCCAGGCTGTAGCTTTTGATCGGTATGTGGCGCAGTTTTTCAGAATTATTGTCTTCTGAAGAAGGCGAATCTGCGCGAAGGCACGCAGGGCGTGTTGCGCTCGACCGCTCGACCTATTGATTCCGGCACACCTACGCCACGCTCCGATTGCAGGAAGGTGTGGATGTGTATTTCCTCGCCGAGCAGATGGGAACTTCTGTCCACATGATCGAGAGCCACTATGGGCACGTGAACACGATCAAGCACGCCGACCGCGTGTTGCAAGGCATGTCGGGATGGGAACTGACGCGCTGCAACCGGACAATGCCAAGTCCATGGCGTGGAAAGCAGCAGAGACCCACGATAAATGCAAGAGAGGTCAACGCAACAAACCGCGTTGACGGTGTATCTCCCCGCAGCCGTTTTTTGCCGGAGCCGCTGGCGGAGGCTGGCGCTGTGAGGCATTCATCCTTGATTTCCGGCCCGGATCCTGCTCACTGAGATTGTTCTGTTTTGCCGCTGGCCCGCTGGGGCGTTTTTAGCGGCAAATCCCTTGCACGTGCCGCCGTTGGCGGCTGTACATAGTGCAGCCGTATCCTTTTTTGAAGCCGGGAAGGATGCTCCGCAAATACTCACACCTGTAATCGCGAATAGCACGGAGCGTCTCCCAGTTCCGTTAGATTTTGGGAATGGGCGGCCCGTTGTATTTTGGCGGAGGCTTCACGTTGGGCCACATCGCCGTTACTTCTTCGCATGAGGTCTCTACCGCATTGCGCAATTGCTTCTGCTGTGCTTTGGCTCGGTAGACTTTTCCGTTAAAGACATCGATGGCCATACACATTCTTGGATCACATGTTTCGTTAGCTTTAGCGTGACTCGTCAGTATCTCGTAAGCTAGCATCGCGATCGCCTGACAGCGCATCGCTGCGTCTTTCTCGGATGCCTTGGTTTTCGAGAAAAGCAGTATCACTCCTCCTATTGTTTTTACGCCTTTATTATCCACTTTCTGTGTCATCAGATCGAGGTTCACGGAAACATTCACGCCGGATATTCTTAGCTTTGAGTTGTGAATAGTTGGCGTCACGAAGATCGTCGACCCGAGGCCCATCTTGGGCTCAGTCCCTTGGAATATCTCAAGCGCGTCAGAACACAGTTTGTACGTCTGCTTTTTCCAAGGAGTGATATCGCCATATTCACTTTTTCGTTTGAAGCCGACAATTGCAGAATTCAACGCACTCTTGCCGTCACCATTTGTTGCAAGATGTGAGCGTAAAGCCGTTCTCGCGTCCTCGTAGCGGATCACAATATTTGCCGGAGGAAACTTGGCATCCTTCAGTATGCGTCGACGATTCGTCGAATTGGCGGATAAGTAATCGCCAATCTGGCTCGCCGAAAGGCGAGGATGAGGGTGATATCGGTGAGTGTATCCTTGCGTTCCGTTCACAAACGCGCCTCTCCGCTCTACCGCGCGACTCTTGCACGAATCAGCAGATCCGCCTCTATACTTGTCCGGAATTATACTGCCGCTCAATGTCAGCAGCTTCATTGATATGATCTGGGAACTTCATAGCTATTAGCAAATAGGTAAATCAGCTAATTTTATTCTGTATAGGGACCGTCTCGTCTCCGACTTTCGCTTATCAGCTGACGGCTCCAACTCTTCGACGGCTGCCGGCCCGATATTTCTCCGGTGAATTTTCGACGAGTTCCAGTTCGTACATCCTTCGATCAAGGATGTCCAGAAACGTCATCTCTGACCCGGCTGCGACAGTAAGCTTCCCATCTTTGGTTTTCACTTCCACGTCGTAGCTCTTACATGCTTTCTTGAGCAGCGATTGAGATACATTCTGGGTTTCGCGCTGACTGCGAATAGATGCAACGTGTCTTGCGGCGCGAGTATGTAGACTTGCATATTCTTGAATGGCACCGAAGTCGACAAACGGCATGTCCTCATGAATAGAAGCGATATTCGCTGGCACAGCCTCACGTATTGCCTCTTGAAGCTTTGCGATAAATTCAAAACCACTCGGCCGCAGAATATGGATCTGCGTTGAATCAATCAGGAGATCGAAGTCGTGATCGAGCTTGAATGTTTCATCCTCCACGATCTGCAGTGAATCTGTGACCAACCTGATGAGCCGGTTTCCGCTTTTCAGGAGCCCTTTGAACTGAGTTGCTCGCCGAACTGCAGTGAGTCGACGACCACGAGAATCATTAAACCTTGCGAAATAACAAGAGATCCTCCCTGGCTCTTCGAGCACGGTCGTATCCAAGAGGAGGTTGTTGGCCCGATGTAGATTTCGCATCCGCACAACCTCGGTCCCGCCTATAGCGGCGATAAGATATTCTTGGGGCGCGTACTTTTCAGACGGTTGGTACTCCTGCGGTTCATCTCCTATGTCCGCCATGGCTTCCCAAGTTCCAGCGGCCATCTCCTGTAGTGCGGCCTGGACGTTGGCATCAATCGGAATTAGGGAGAAGCTCCCCTCAGCATTATCATCGCGGCCAACCCCAAACTCGGTCGATGTCACCGCAGCGAGATTAAAATTTAGTGCCATCGTCATACCTCCCAATACACCGAGTTGCTCAGACGATACGGGACGAGTTTCTGGTCCTTACTAATCGTTGCCCTCCGCGTGACGAGCACAATAGTCTCATTGCCCGTATAGGGGTTGTCATCTTGAGGTGGGTAAATCGTGAATATTCTATAACCTAATGCCGCGAAGAGAACGTTCATATAGTGGAGATTAAGGTTCCAGAACAGGAACACAATAAAAGAGACAGCCACCAACGTTGCTGAAAACTCTCGCCAGTCCGCGAGGCTTGTGGCGTAAAAGGGGAGAAGTAGCGCAAATAAGTAGACCAACAGGTGATCCCGATGATCTTCAGCTCTGCCGACCACAATCTCGCGTGTGTCCTTCTGCTTTCTTGCGATCGTTAGCCGCAAGAACAGGAATGCGTTCGGAATGACGACCATTAAAATACAGCCAGCAATGAAATATTGGTCAGGAATCAGCTTGCTTCCCCGGATCGCCCAAATAATGAAAAGTGGAGATACGCTGCTCAACACCATGATGAGACGCGCTGAACTAAGACCTTCGCGATTCGTTGTCTCGCTCAAGCGTCTCTCCTCTGATTGGGCCTTCGCCGTTGGGTGTCCATAGCAAGTTTAAGAGGATCGTCTCTCGCGTGCTGGGCCTTTCTGTGATCAATATGACAGTTATCGTCTGTATTCGCCTCATACGCGGTTTTACTTAATAGGTTACGCCGCGGCAATTGACGTCTATCATTTTCTCATCCATCTGGGTGAACGAAATGAGAGTTGCCGTCCTCTCTGGGAGAATCGGTTCCGGTAAAACTACTTTGTGTGAGCGTTTGGCTGATCAACCCTCTGCGAAGCTAGTCAAACGCGCGAGTTAATCGAAATTCTTGCCATCTCGACGATTGATGGAAGCTTTCGGGTGAGCAGAGTTTCTCTCCAGGAATTTGGGGAAAAGCTAGACCGCGATTTTGGCGACTCTCAAAGCGAGCATTTCCTCCACGGGGCAGGGCGTTGGGGTGGCCACGGCTAGAAGAATCATGGGTCGAGGGGCGTTAACTAGGCTTGCAAGAGACTTCAGTGAACTGAAGGCGTGCGGCTCTGCGGAATTGTGACCAATACGGGCCCACAGACATAGCACTAACCTTCGCTGGCTATCTCGGTCCGGGTAACAAGGATGCGCGTAGATTCGAGCAGCTGTCGTCATCTACGATTCAGTTTATCGAGGAAGTGGAATACGTGGGCGGGGGCTCCCGTATCGCTCTATCTACTCGCTTCGACTTTCGCAGCATTTTAGATCGGAGAGGCTGGTGACCGGAAATGAGTTCATCATCACTTATCCTACCTGTATCACATGGCGACGGCTGATGCTCTCCCGCAGATTCAGAAGTATGGTCTTTTGAGCACTCGGGCAACATAGGATTTACTTGATATCCAAGGCGAAGAACGGAATCAGCTCCTGACTCAGCGTCGTCCCAGGAGGTCGAACTCACCGATGCTTTCCATGGACGCTTTGTGCTAAGAGACCAAATCCCTCTAAGAGACGGGGCGTTGGAAAAATGCTTAAAGGGTATGCAGATTTCCGATTGGTATAGAACACTGACAAGGGGGCTCGAAATCTCAGATGCAGCTCCATGCCGTCCAGCGTCGAAAGGCTTCTCTGAAGCTGCACCAAAGTAGTTTGTGAGTTTCTCGTCAATGTACGGGCTGCTCTTGCGCATCCGCCTTTTGAGTGGAAATGTCGTTGAGCTGCACAACAAACCCAGCTACGAAGAGACGATGATTTTCGCCAAGGACACATATCCCCAATTCGTTATCGCATTCGTGTCTTTGTTCCTGAAGTCCTTGAGCAGGCCGACAACACCGAAGGCGCCCGTCGGCAGGATTGATCCCGTCTTCAATGCGTCGTAAATGCCGATGTGAAGCATGCCGTTTCACCGCTTGCTGCCTACCAATTCTAGACCCGTAACTATTGAGGCAATTCCGTGGACGACACTCAGGATATCGATGTCGTCGCCTGGACCTTGTTCGGAGAGGCGCGCGGGGAAGGCAGGCAGGGTATGGTTGCAGTGGCGTGCGTCATCGTAAACCGGGCGATGATAGCGGCGGATTACGTGGACGCGCACGGTGACCCTCACCCGTTGTTCGGTGACGGGAATTAGAAAGCGCCTGCAAGGCGCCGCTTCAGTTCTCTTGCTGGAATGCAGACGATCCCAATCTGAAGGTCGTCGACGGAGTCACATTAAGCGATTCGATCTTCATGGCCGCAAGCCAGATCGCTACGCAGGCCGAGAGTGACGACGTGGAAGATGTAACCAGTGGGGCGACGTACTATTACGACAAGCGCATGCCGTCACCCCCGGCTTGGGCTAAGGGTAAAACCCCATGCTATGCATGTGGCAATCACCTGTTTTTCAATGATATCGACTAGCAATTATTTCTTAGGCGAGGCAGCAGGCTCGATGTCGGTCACATAGACCTCCACCCTGGCGTCTTCCATCCCTGGATCGTCATAAACATTCTTGAACAAGACCCAGACCTGGTCCGGCGGCTCAATGCTTACGACTTCACCGATCTGGCCCTCCGGCAAATCGCCTGTCTCTATGCGCAGGCTCACGCGCTGTCCTACTGAGTAAGGAATACCGCTGGGCTTATCGTCAACGACTTCGTTCATTTGATTCTCCCGTTATCTCAAAATTAAAAGGAACTATGATGAGGCATCAATATATAGCGCGCGTACTGCTCGTGTGCGCCGCACTCATGCTATCAAACAGCTGCATAACATTCACACATCACTTCAGCCGTTCCTTTGACGGATTCGCGGTGAGCGCTACAGATCTTCTTGCCATCGGAGGGAATGCAGCTACAGGCAGGATTGGCGCATTTCTTGGCGTCAGACATGGGTTCTCCTAGTGTTTCCCAGACATCGAGGTCAGACTGGTTGAGTTGCTCCCCGGTGAACTTCACCATAATGCCGTTCTGGCTGGCTAGGATTTCTTCCTTGAGGAACCTCCGGTCTTTTCCCTGCACAGCCGCAAAAAGTGATGATCGGAGGAAACTGTTTGGAGTGACACGCTTTTGCTCAGCCCAGAACGGTAATTGAATGATTTCTGCGCTCTCGCGTTTTTTCTCATGAGCGCGGCCACTGTCAAGCACTGCCTGAAATTCAGGCCAGACGGTCAGCTGCCTGCATAAACTATCCCCGATTGTTTGCTTACGGAGTATTCCGGACCAAGGCGAGCGTCAAGCAGAATTGCTTGACACTACGGCCGGAGGGGAATGTGCAAGGAAATGGAGCGGTAATCACTGCCTATGTGACCATGTGGAGCGCCTGTAGCCTCTGGGCGGAGATTGTCTATGAGGTAGTTCGCCGGCTTGCTCTCTTTCGATTGAGGCAAGAAACTGCATCAGGCATTTGTCCGCCAGCGCTTCGGTTGTGATGAAATCCTGCGAGTCTTTAGAAGCTCTCCATCCAAATACCCGGTCACGTGAAAGGTCTGGTGGATACTCATTCCGCTTTAGTAATTGAGGTTGATGCAATATGACGTGAGGACTCGGATCGGTATCAAATCGAAGATTTTTATCGTATTCTTCGACGAAAATAGAGCTGTCGTCCAGCCGATTGGCATGTTGCTGATTCCACTGTATGACCATGCCGACCTGTCCGTTTCTGAGAATATAGGCGGTTTCCTTATGTTCGCATTCAATAGTGAGGTGGCCGTTTGAGCTGATCTGATCGACTTGGTTTTTTACGGCGCTACAGAGCTTTCGCACTTCGGATTGGATCGCTGACTGGCCCTGTTTCGACCGCACGATCGAACGGTCATACTCGTAATCTTGTTCCGCTTGCAAGAGTTCAGCTTTGCGCAGTGGGGTGAGAGGCTTGTATTCGCCGCCGCGGTCCTGAACCGCGCCTTAATTGCTCCTACGGCTTCGTCGAGGGTGTAGTAGGCGGAACTGAAATAGACGTGCGTATCAGGAAGCCACTTCGGCAGGACGCCGGTATTCTCAATGACGTAGACGAAGATGTTGCGGAATGAATTATCAAGACAACTTTCCCTGATGGCAATCTCTTCGACGGCTGTCGATGGCGTATGGCCCCATTTGGGGCGATAGAGAACGACATTGAGGCGCGATTGGTGCCGGAAGGGTTCTCGCATCGACTCAAGGCCATCGGTTCCTGCAAGCACTTCCTGGGCGCCAGGAAAGAAGAACACCTCCAAGCCGTTAATGACCTTTTCTTTGAGAGCTTGTGCTAAAGCAAGGTCTTCGTACAGAAATGAAATGGCAACATCGTACTTGAAGGTATTGGTGGTCACAGCAACCTTTCTGACCTTGTGGCTAAATGCTGTTGCGCTGTTCCGACTTAAATATTCTAGACGTTGATCCTGACTCGCAGCATATCCACAATCAGTCCGCCATTTCCACACTGGAAAATGCTTGGAAGTGCCTTGTACTTGAGGGTTTCCGGACTATTATCAAAACCAACGGAAGAGCAATCTTCCAAAGAAGAGAGCGGACCACGGACATGTGAGAGGACCGGCAACGGTCCTCTTGCCAGGCAACTGGAAAGATGGAAGTGATGAAGCTCTTGCGATGCCGATAACGGAACCGTGAGGGAAGTGCGGGCTATGCTCGCAGTTTCTGAACAAGGCCGCGATGATGCGTTGCGATCCGGGTGCCGTACCGGATCTTCGAGAAATCGGATAGAGAGGGCGACATCCCGCAAGGGAAGTCGCCCTTTCGCTTTGATCCTCACAAGGTTCTTAGCTTCTGGTATTGCTCCTCTGTTAAGAGAAGCCAGATGCCGCCCCGTCCATTCTCGATCCCATGGTCCAATGCCTGCCGCCCCTCGAGGTTCATGTTGTAGCCACCACGCATTGCAGTCTCGGTAACCTTTTGCGAGCTGCTCAGATTTAGCTTTTTGGGGAGCGGCGTCTTGAGGTCTGCCTCAAGAAACTGGCAATGCCAGCCTTCCCGCAGCATGAAATACATATAAACGCGCCGGCGACCGATCGGTGATCGGCAGTGGGCACAATACTTTTCGCCTGGAGCATGCGGAGGCGGTAGGGAAGACTTGCAACTGCAGCAGACTTTACCCGCCAAGTGCATGCGGGTTGTCGAAGACCGTTCGCCGCTCATGGGAACAGTATAGGCGAAGAATAGGCGAATTAAGTTGTGAATTTCTCATTTCACACTAAATCCGTTCGGCAAAATGCTATGTCCTCGGCGCATTCCTGCGTGCGGGTAAGCCCTGGCGGTGGTTGTAGTAGTTGAAGACCGGACAGGTGCGGTCGGTAAGGATTCGGTTTGAGCACACTTGGCTGGCCAATCTGCGGAAACCGTGTGCTTCTGAAACGGATACCGAAAGCTATTACGGAAAGAGCCATGTTGCGAAAGAGACCGGCTATTCGGGCCGTTCTGAAGGTAGAACTCATGAAGCTCGGCCTGAAGTAATTTCTTGTCTGGCAGCTGTGTCTGGTACTCAACGATCAGTGCTGAAGAGAAAGTGCGGCTTAGCGCATACCCACGACCTCGTCGTCTTTGCTCGAATCCGCCCACCTTCAGTTCGCAGGCTACCAAGCTGTTCAGTCCGCGATAAAAGAAGAGCAGATCGATTGCGAAGTCTCGACCGCCAACCTGCAAGGGGATACTGGGAGCCGACAAAACAGAAGTCGCGGCCCAATCGATCAGAAAGTCCTTCAACATTCAAGGAGAACAGAAGCAAGTCTGCTTCTGCGTGGGCTGGCGGCAAGCCGAGAAACTCGACGGTATAGGCGTCCCGAAAGATGCTCAGAGCGTCGCGATACATTTGTGTCACCACCGGCGACACTATTGGCGGCCTGACCCCCGATGTAATGCCCCGCATCCGGACTATTTTGCTACAATCAGATCACAGAGCAGGGACAGATGTTCTGGGTTGTGGATCTCCTACAGGTACAGAGGCATCGACGGCGTATTTCATGCTGTCCATGCTGTCCATTACTCCCGGAAATTGGTTATATCCGGTAGAAATGGTGTAAAGAGGAGAAATAGTGGAAAGCACGGAAGTCCAGTAGATCGTGCAATTTGCGGTAAGTGATTGAAAAGCAAGTGGGGACGTAGTTCAGTTGGTTAGAATGCTGCCCTGTCACGGCAGAGGTCGCGGGTTCGAGCCCCGTCGTCCCCGCCATACATTCCAAAAGACTTATGGGATGATTTGGCTGAAAGAAACCAGTGAAATTGGGTGCAATTTGGGTGCATTTTGCACCCAGTTTGCACCCTAAAATCTGCCTCTCTCGGCATCCTTAAATATGGTTTCCGACTTCACTGAGAAGAAAAGACCAGCGACATGACCGCGGCCTGAGCATTTTGTTTGGCTGGTGTGTTTGCCTGTGTGTAGACGTCCAGGGTTGACCGTATGGTCGAGTGCCGAAGAAGCTCCTGCATCACCTTGAACTCAGTGCCGACGCTTCTCAAGAGCGTTGAGTAGGTATGGCGAAATGTGTGCCACCCAAATTGTGTTTCAATTCCGAGTTCCCGAGCTGCGGGCCTCAGATACTTGCGCAGAATTGCTTGTCCCCAATACGGTTGCTCTCCATCGCTATGCCGGCTCGCAAAAACCCAGTCTTCTGGCCTGCGATAAGGAGACTGTTCTTTCCACTTGACGAGTGCTTCGCAGACTCGGGGATGGATCGGTACAGGCTTCTGAGAGGATTCCGTTTTGCACGGTCCCACGAAACCGTGGACGATGGACCGCGCCACGTTCATTGTTCCTGCGGAAAAGTTGATATCTCCCCATTTCAGAGCGAACAGTTCGCTCTGTCGAATGCCGGTAGATGCTGCGATGAAAACCAAAGTTCTCTCGCGAATCTTTAACCCTTCTAAAAGAGTTCTAATTTCGCCAGCAGTCAGCACTACGGGCGGCGATCGCCACTTTGCGCTCTGACGAACGAGTCTGATTGGATTGCCATCGAAGAACTCGTACCGACAAGCGTGATTGAACAGCACCGACATGACATTGCGGATCTTGGCACATGTGCTCCTCGCGATGGGAAGACTTCGAAGCCACGATTCGACCTCAATAGTCCTGATATCGCTCAGATGGTGTTCACTCCATTTCGGAATGATCCATCGTTTCAAGTAGACCTTGTAGATGTTCTTGGTCGAGTAGCTTCGCCAAGTGTTGGTCAGACACAATTCACTTTGTTCAAAGTGACTGCAAAGCTGGGAGATCGTCATCGAGACAGGATTTAATTTTGCCATTCGTGCATTCAAATCCGGCACAAGAAGACATGCGGCTTTCCTTGCAGTTTCCAGGTCTGGAATCTGGTCGACCGTTCCGATTTGCCTCCGTCGATAGATTGTCTTTCCGTTTGTTGTCTTCTCCCGCCAGCGAAACTGCCAAATATCCGAATGCATCTTGCGAGTTCTTCGTACCACGCTCCCGTTTTGCATGATGACCTCCGCCCGCGGTTGCAGGGGGAAATATCTTCTCCGAAGTGCAAGGGGAAAGGGAATTGACCACTGACCTCGATAAGGTTGCTGCTTTGCGGCGGCGGAGCTCTGAAACGTCGCCAGCATCGGCTTTGACCAGCGCTGGATGGCGTCCTTGAACACTCTGATACAAGGGATTGTCGGGATGCTTCAAACTTCGATGCAGGGCTGGCAGTGACTCCGCAGGCCAGGTGGTACGCTTCTCTAATCGTCGTTGCAATTCAGGATATTCACGATGAAATGCTTCTCAGCCCTATTCCAGCTATTGATAGCAGGTGGCGCACTCACCATCGGCAGCATTCAGTCGGCAACCTCCCAAACCGCGGTGTCGCCGCAGAACATGAGAGTTGTCGGTGAGGTCGATACCCGCTTCGTCTCCTACAATGTGGAGGCTGTCGAGGTGACCGGCGGGCGCTTTTGGGCGCCATACAAGTCCTCTGCAGAAAAATCTGCTACTGGCTCCGACACGCATTCCGGAAACCAGCCTGGCGGCCTCGATAGCAGCCTTTTCCAATACCGATCGCCTATCGATCTCTCCAACCCGAGACTCCGCAAACTCACTGCCGCGCTCGGTCCAGCCTACGTCCGCGTTAGCGGCACCTGGCGCAACGCCACCTATTTCCAGAACAACGACGATCCGCCGCTGAAGAGTCCGCCCGAAGGCTTTAATGGCGTCCTTACGCGCTCGGAGTGGAAGGGTGTAGTCGATTTCGCAAAGGCCGTGAATGCCGACATTGTTGCCTCTGTCGCGACGAGCGCGGGAACTCGTGATGCGAACGGCGTTTGGACCTCCGTGCAAGCCAA
>Ga0206981_10084_pt1 | contig 27998 bp, 24 predicted proteins | sample Alteio_BWMinCont_17_FD_153312 | JGI IMG/M metagenome (GOLD analysis project Ga0206981, IMG submission 153312) | Enriched cells from forest soil in Barre Woods Harvard Forest LTER site, Petersham, Massachusetts, United States -... | ecosystem: Environmental > Terrestrial > Soil > Temperate forest >... | reverse complement strand
AACGCATGATAGAAGACAAGAAGAAGATAGACAGCGTATTAAAGACCGTGCGCAATATCGCGTCGATAGAAGGAGAACAAGAGGCGATGAAAATCTTCTACGTTTTAAGGACCGTGAAAAATATCGAGATGATAGAACTGCCGCTCGCCAAAAAGAAGATGAGACCCGCATTACAGAGCGTGCGCAATATCGCATAGATAGAACGACGGCACGAAATAGTGAAGATGAGCAGCGCCAACGTGAACGTAAACAGTTTCGTGATGACAGAACGGCAGCTCGCAAAACAGAAAATGAAAACCGTATTACTAAGCGCGCACAATATCGTATCGATAGAACTAAAGCCAGGGCAGCTGAAGATCAGGAGCTTATTAATGAGCGCGTTCAATATCGTACTGATAGAACTGAATCCAGGGCGCTTGAAGATTCGAATCGTATAGTTGAACGCACCCAACATCGCCTCGATAGAACGGAAACAAGAGCGGCTGAAGATAAGACGCGCATGAATGAGCGCAAACAGTATCGTGATGACAGAACGGCAGCACGCACTAAGGAAGATGTAAAACGCACTGAGGACCGTGCCCAATACCGTGCCGATAGAATTAAATCAAGAGCAGCTGAAGATCAACAGCGTATTGATGAACGTCAGAAATATGATGCTGATCTCACTGCAGCTTATCAAGCAGAAGATGAAAAACGCATAGCTGACCGTGCGCAATATCGCATAGATAGAACGTCAACAAGACTGGCTGCAGATCAGCAGCGTGTTAAAGATCGTAAGCAATATCGTGAGAATAGAGTTTCATCGCGCGAACAGGAAGATATCACACGCATCTCTGACCGCGAGAAATATCGCCTAGAACGAACTGTAAACCGTCTTACCGAAGATATGCAACGTGTTCACGAGCGTCAACAATATCGCGAAGATAGAACCTTATCTCGTCGAGTCGAAGATGAAACACGTATTAATGACCGCGAACAATATCGCTTTGATAGAACAATAACAAGAACAACGGAAGATAATCTGCGTGTTGCAGAACGTCGGCAATACCGTTTGGATAGAGTGACTCGCTGGGTAAAGCAAGATGGAAAACGCGACAGTGACAGAAAAGCGTTTCATGAAACAAGAACCCAAAAGTGGGCGCAGCTCGATCAGAGCCGCGCAACTGACCGCGAGCAATATCATCTAAGTCTAGCGACAAGATGGGCGGCTGAAGATCAAGCCCGCATGATGTATCGTGAGGCGTATCGTGTACATAGAGACGCAAAACGCAATACCCAAAACGCACAAGACGCCCGAAGAATAACGCGTTTAAATGAAGCGGGACTCGGTTGCTATGCAGGTATCGTTAAAGCAGCTCATGGCTTACGAAAAATTGGCCGGCCACTGTCTGATTTTGGCAATTGGGTATATGAGAGCGCACAAACACTGGGTCGTGCAATCCACAGACCCTTGTCGAAATTAAACAATTGGCTTTACGAAAAAGGCCAAGATGTGACGCGAGCGATATATCGACCAATTGCACGATTTTGCACATTTATTAAGGAAGTCTGCCAAGACGGGTCGCGAATTATATTTCGTCCCTTAGCAAAATTAGGTAATTGGATACGTGAGGGCGTGCTGAGCGCATGTCGTTTTATTTATCGTCCTTTAGCCACCTTAGGTAATTGGTTGGGTGAGTGCGCGCAAACCCTAGGCCGCGCAATATATCGACCCCTAGCTAACGTAGGAAATTGGCTACGTGAGTGTATGCAAACAGTGGGCCGTGCTATTTACCGTCCCATGGCTGATTTAGGCAATTGGCTGCGTGAATGCGCACAAACAATAGGGCGTGGAATATATCGACCCCTAGCTAACGTAGGCAATTGGCTGCGTGAGTGTATGCAAACAGCAGGTCGCAAAATTTATCGCCCCATGGCTGATTTAGGTAATTGGATACGAGAAGGCGCGCAAACCGTAGGACGTACCGTTTATCGATCGCTAGGAAGTTTAGGTAAATGGGCGCATCAATGCATGCAGACTGTGGGACGTGCCATCTACCGTCCAGTAGCTGATTTCGGTAATTGGAGTCGTGAATGTATACAAACTATAGTCCGAGGGCTCTATCGTCCCTTAGCTGATTTTGCTAATAGGACGTATGAATGCTTCCAAACACTAGGTCGCGGCATTTATCGGCCATTGGCGACTTTGGGTAATTGGATAGGTGAATGCGCTGAAACGCTAGGGCGTGGAGTTTATCGTCCCCTGGCTGATTCGGCTAATTGGATCTATGAATGTGCTCAAACGGCAGGTCGCAGTATTTATCGGCCACTGGCGACTTTGGGTAATTGGATAGGTGAATGCGCTCAAACCCTAGGGCGTGGAGTTTATCGTCCTCTAGCTGATTCAGCTAATTGGACATATGAATGCGCTCAAACGCTAGGTCGCGGTATTTATCGTCCACTGGCAACCTTAGTCCATTGGAAATATGAATGCGTGCAAACCGCAGCTCGTGCTGTTTATCGTCCTCTCGCCAATTTGGGTAATTGGACGCGTGAATGTTTGCAAACAGCGGGTCGAACTATTTATCGTCCTCTCGCCAATTTGGGCAATTGGATGCGTGAATGTGCGCAAACCGTTGGCCGCAAAGCGATACGAAAAGCGCATGATATCGATCCTGTTGATGCATTTAACCGCCATGTTGACGTTAAATTAATGCAATATCATTTGCACCATATTAACCCGGTAATTTTTGGCCCTGGTTTATTTGCAAATCGGCAAAGAGGCGAGGGGCAGCTACCAGCGAAAGATAATATGGATTATCCTAATCAGCTTAGCGAAACAAAGCTAGCGGCTAATGATGCGCTTACAGAACCTTTATTAACAGGGAACAACTATGTCCTCAGAAAATGATATTGATTTTAAAAAAGAACAAGCCTTCAATGAAATAAGCGATATCCTGTGGTCAATCGAGACGAAAGAGATTAACGGTATTGAAAAAACGTCTCATATACTAGATGTGCTTGAGCAGTTGTTTGCAAGAGTCATAGCCGGTAGTTCCATTAGTAATGAAACGATTGATGAGATGTGTCAGGAATCATTGGATAATATAAAAAAATTGGCAAAACGGTTTTTTTATGAAGAAGCTTCGGAAAAATAATTGTAACCAATGCGCGTCAAGCTTCGCAGCGAAAACCGTCATTGCGAGTCCCGCGCTTTTTGCGAAACCCAACAACCCTGGATTGCCACGCCCCGCAAAAAGCGCGAGGCTCGCAATGACGGTTACCGCCTATTGGGGTCTGGTAGCTGCCTAGATAGGTTCATTTGTGTGCATTACAGATTTTTTTATATAAAGTTCCATCAAATATCATATATCTATCTTCACCATTGCCTTGTGAAAAGCCCACGCTAGTACTCGCAGTTTGGTCTTTTGATTTAACACGGTAAGCATTATTAGCATAAACAATGTCGTATTTGACTTCATCAGGATTTCTGATGACGATAAAATTATTTCCTACTCTAAAAGTGATATCTAATTCTTTTTCGTTTATCCTGACGCGATGATAATTGCCTTGATATTCCATTGGAATATCCTTTGCTTGCGTGTCGTTGTCATAGGTTTTCAGAAATGTTTTATAAATATCTTGCGTATACTCAGGAACAATATCAAAGTCCGTATATCCGAAGGCATGATAAATATCATAAGCTTCTTCTTCGCTATCAGTAAAAGTGACATAACCTTCTTGTTGTTTGGTGGAATAAGCCCATATATTGCAACCGCTGAATGACAAGCCTTCATATCCATAAATGATATCGTCGCCAACAATACGAATTTCTATGGTCAAACCATTTAAGATTCTATTTGATACGGCGCGCGCATGCTTAATATCAACCATATGTTGGAAAATAGGTTGATGAACCAATTGTCCTATTAAAATTTTCATATCATGTAACGTAGTGTAATAACCATTGCTATAACAAAAATAGCCGTGATCGAGAATGGCAATCGATGGGTAATCATATTTGTCGGACAGATCTTGGGTGTAGACGTTTTTAGGTCGCTTTCTTGCGAATTGACTTTGGGTTAACTTAAATTGGTTAATGACGTAGCGTTGAAACAGATCTTCAATTTGAATATTAAAAATCTTTTCAAAAAGATATCCTAAAAAAATAATCGATACTTCGGAATAATGAAATTTACAGCGATTTTTGTAGACCGGAATAATTTTATTGTGGCAGCGATATAGGAATGTTTCTTCGTCAAGAATACTATGATGCTTAAAAGGGTCGCCGTGCTCTACACTACTGAGTTCATCGGGAGCTAAGTCAAAGGTATAAGGTAGCCCTGCATAGTATGTGCAGATGTCACGAAGTGTAAATTTGTTACCGATTATTGTTTGAAAAAGACCGAGGAAATTTTTAGCTTGTGGGTTAAGACAGAGTGCATCTAAAAAATTTTCGTCATCGAGTATGCGGGTTAAGTCATGTTGTTCTGCGAGCAAAGATAAGCAAACATAGGTTGTTAATAATTTAGTAAACGATCCCGCGCAATACAATCTATTCTCATCAACAGAACCAATGATGCGCATAGGGCCTACCTAGGTTTAAATTTATTTTCCGGAGGTTCTATCCGCGCTACGGGATCGAAGTTACCGGTTAGTAAGCGTTGATTGTAATCGTTGACAATATCAAGTAGTTGCTCTGAATCAGTCATGCAATAATTGGCATGATGAACTTTTAAAATGGTTTTTGCTGTTTCCTGCCTTGCCAGCATCTGCGCTGCGGGCATGTTCAAACCTTCTTGGTTACTATTAATATTAAGTAGTGAGCTATATCCGGCTGCGCCGACACGTGGATAATTGCGTCTGTATGCTGCTTGCATATCCGCAGGTGTGTCGCCGACCACTAATAATTCTTGGGGGTGGGTTAAGCCAAAATATTGCATAATACCATCCAACATAAAGGGATGCGGGCGACCCTCTTTGACGTCGGAGCTTGTAATGATGAAGTCAAACTCTATGCCTTGTTTTTTGAGTGCTTCCGCGAAAATTTTTGCTTCTTCGCGGCTGTAAGCCGTATTTAAAGCAATATACAAACCTTGGCTGCGCAGTGTTGTGATCACCTGTGCCATGTTTGGAACGGCAATAACGTCTTTTAAAATTTCACGCTGCTGTATGAGGTAAGCATTATGTATCTCGGTCACCGTATTTTGATCGGGCATGCTTTGATTATGCTCTAACCATTGTGCCAGCATTTCTGTCCGAAGTAATTCTTCAATATGTTTTGGTTTGGATATTCCCATCGGGCCGCGGGCTTGCTCACTGGTAAGCTTCATTTTTTTTGTGTCAAAACCCTTTATAAAAGAAACTACCGGTTCATAACAAAATTTTGAAGTCGTGCCGCCGCCATCCAAGGTCACGCATCTTACTTGAACTTTTTTATTTGGAGGTAAAACGGTATCACCTTGCGTAAAGGTGGGGATAAGATGAAACGGTTGGTTGGATAGACTATAAGGGACTAAGGGTTTAAAAAAGTGGGGGTTAGTAAACGCTTTCCGTAGCATAGGCTAAATCCTTTTTTGTAAACAGCACCCGGGATTTTCAATTTCCCGGGTGTATCATGGGCTACTCCATACTATTCTTCATCAGGAGTAGAGGCGGGTTTAGTGTTGCTGTAAATGTCCTCTCCCTCTACGGCTTGTCGTGGCTGCTCACCAGCGGTTTGCGGACGACGATGACGATTGAAACGTTTACGTCTACGTTGGTTAGACGGATAGCGTGGTTTACGTTCCATATTGCCAGTGGTGCCAGAAGCTTGCTGTGTGCTTGATCCCTGGCCTGATTCATCATCTTGATGAGTCTGCGGCGTAGTTTCAGCATAATTCACATGAGGTGCCGCACTAGGCGTACTATGCGAAACATAAGCTTCACGTTGTTGTGGCGCAGCAGTAGTAGGTTCGGGCGACTGTGCTTGCGGCGCATTCAATGGCATGACCTTAGCAACAGGCGGATGTGTAACGTTTGGTGTCTCTACATGCACGGGGCCTGATGTGATTAATGCTTTTTCATGAGGCACGGTGCTTTCTTTTACTGTTTGCTGAGACGTATTTGCATGATGAGCATGCTCATGATGCCTTTTCTCATGGCTCGCGTCGCGTGAATGCTGCGGACGGCGGTCATTAGGTCGTGATTGGCGTTGGCGATTATCACTACTACCTTCATGATGCGGACGCCTACTGCCCGGGCGATTACTGCCGCCACGATTGTCACGGTATTGACGAGGACGAGCACGAGAACCCGTGTGCATAGGACGTCTTTTTTGTGGTTCCAATGTTTTCGAAGGCGTAGTTGAATCTTTTTCAAAGAGGAAAGAGAATAAGCGTTTCAAGATGCCATCACGCGATTTGGTTTTGGCCGTTGCTGGCATGGGTGGCGGTGGAGAGCTAAAGGATTGATCCGTCATAATATTTTTGAGTGCCGGTTCTTGATGTTCTTTTTGTGCAGAAACACCCATAGCAGGAACTTCAAATTCAGGTTTGATGACGAGTTTGTAGCTAGCTTCGCGATCCTCTTTTTCAGGCATATCAGATGTTCGGACACGTTCCACTTCATAATGTGGTGTCATGAAATGTGGGTTTGGCACGACTAAAACGCTGACTTGTTGACGTGATTCGATATCGATAATCGCTTGCCGTTTTTCATTCAACAAAAAGGTCGCAATTTCGATCGGTAAAATAGCACGTACTTGCGCGGTATTTTCCTTCATTGCATTTTCTTCGATTAAACGAATAATAGAAAGGGCAAGTGATTCAATGCCACGTATTGTCCCTTGACCCAAGCAACGTGGGCAGGTGATTTGACTGGATTCGCCTAAAGAAGGACGTAAGCGTTGACGCGACATTTCCAGTAAGCCAAAACGAGAAATTCGACCAATTTGTACTTTCGCGCGATCCAAGCAGAGAGCGTTACGGATTCTTTCTTCGACTTCACGTTGATTGCGTGATGGGGTCATATCAATAAAATCAATAACGATAAGTCCGCCCAGATCACGTAAGCGCAGTTGACGAGCAATTTCGTCAGCCGCTTCGAGATTGGTTGTTAATGCGGTTTCTTCGATATCACCCCCTTTAGTGGAGCGCGCGGAGTTGATGTCGATAGACACTAATGCTTCTGTATGATCGATAACAACTGCCCCACCCGATGGCAGGCGCACCTCACGCTGGAAAGCGGATTCGATCTGACTTTCAATTTGAAAGCGTGTAAATAATGGTGTGGGATCTTTGTAAAGTTTAATTCGGCTGCTAAAGTCAGGTCGAACTAATTGAATATGATGTAAAATTTCTTCATAAACCGTTGGCTCATCAATTAAAACTTCATCAATATCTTTACGTAAGTAATCGCGTACGGCGCGGATAACGACATTGCTTTCTTGATAAATTAAGAAAGGGGCCGATCGTTGAGTTGAAACTAGCTTAATGGCTTCCCAATGGCGCAGTAAGATATCTAAGTCCCATTGTAATTCATCGTGGCTTTTCCCACTTCCAGCGGTGCGAACGATTAAACCCATACCATCGGGTAAAGTGAGAGTAGCTAAGTTCTCACGCAATTCAGAGCGCTCATCGCCTTCAATGCGTCGCGATATGCCGCCTGCGCGAGGATTGTTGGGCATAAGAACAAGGTATGAGCCTGGCAAGGATATCGCCGTCGTTAAGGCTGCTCCTTTCGTGCCGCGTTCTTCCTTATCAATTTGAACAATGACTTCTTGGCCTTCTTCTAATACTTCAGTAATAGTTGGGCGTCGACCTTGATCTATATAGTCTTGACGGAAACAAACACGGGCAATTTCTTTAAGAGGAAGGAAGCCATGGCGCTCTTCACCGTAATCGACGAACGCTGCTTCAAGGCTAGGCTCTATACGAGTGACCTTGCCCTTGTAAATATTAGATTGTTTTTGTTCGCGAGATGACGATTCTATAATTAAGTCATATAAATGTTGCCCGCTGGCGAGAGCAACACGCAACTCTTCTTGTTTGTGAGTTGCATTGATTAACATTCTTTTCATTTAGTACCTGCTGTTCAGGCACTCCGTTACTTTGTTACGGCTTAGTTATCAATCTGTCTTTCTTCTCGATGCTTGCGAGCATAGCTAACAAGGCGTATATCATGCCGGATAATCAGGAGCGTTTTACGCTCGGTCTTAGCGAGATTGTTAAATTATTTTTATAATTTTTTCCGTCGCTTGACCAGAATAGGTTTTATTCATTCAAAAAAAACGGCTTATCGCCTATATTAATTTCATTATTCCGTTCAAAGAATAACTTACTCATTTCGCTCTTTAAAAACCAGATAACTGCCGTAGCGTAAAACCTTTTAAAAGTTCGGAGCGCAGTTTATGTCTTTATTTAAAAGTATTCGTTAACTTGTTGATTTTACATAGCCTAATTCAATAATGTTTTACGTGGAACTGTATTTAGACAGTAAGATTAAGTGTCCATAAGGCTAACATCAAAGACGAATACAACCCTCTATAATCTTCACCGCAAAATATATCAGGTTTTCATAGGTCTATCAACGAGATAGCACTTTAAGAGAAATTTTATTGTAAGTTTTTGTTCAGTATGGAAAACTTGACCCGTTAAAAAAATGTTTTCACAATTTAACCATGTTAATATGATTTTAAATAATAATAAAGCAACTTGCCTTATGAATTAAACGCTAAATTGAATGAGCTGAACTTATAATGGACAAAAATGAACCAAAGCGTACGCCGGTGCAACTGGTTAAAATTGAATCAGATTATGCGGGGCAACGAGTCGATAACTTTTTGATAACACGCCTTAAGGGCATGCCTAAGACGCGCATTTATCGTTTATTGCGCAAAGGTGAGATTCGAGTTAACAAAAAGCGTACAGAGCAAAGCTATCGTTTGCAAGATGGGGATGAGATACGTCTTCCCCCTATGGTTCTTGATGAAAAAGCTATCCCCAAAGGTCCAAGTCGCCGGGCAATGTCCTTATTAGAAACCCGAATTCTTTTCGAAGATAAAGGCTTGCTCATCATTAATAAACCTTCTGGTATGCCAGTTCATGGTGGTACGGGAGTTAATGGTGGGGTCGTTGAAGCTTTGCGCGCTATGTATCCAGCATTAGCGCAATTGGAGCTGGTGCATCGTTTAGATTTAGCTACCTCAGGTTGTTTGATTCTTGCAAAAAAGCGCAGCGTATTACGAGAATTGCATGGTCTTCTCCGCGAAGGAAAAGTTCACAAGATCTATTGGGCGCTGACTAAGGGCCAGTGGAAGCCATCTGAATACTATGTTGATGCTCCCTTACGGAAAAATCAATTAAACGGTGGTGAGCGTATGGTCAGAATTGACGAAACAGGAAAACCTTCCTTAACAGAATTTGAGCCCCTTCAAAGTTATAATGATGCTATGCTAGTACAGGCTACGTTACACACTGGCCGTACTCACCAAATTCGTGTCCATGCGCGCTTTAAGCATCACCCTGTAGCGGGGGATGAAAAGTATGGCGACAAGGAATTTAACAAAAAAATGCGAGAATTTGGCTTAAGGCGCATGTTTTTGCACTCTCATAGTCTAGAGTTTACATTACCTTCAAGCGGTCAACATGTTAGTGTGACGGCCCCTTTGGATGCTGATTTACAGACGTGTTTGGATAATATCAAATAATCCTAAATTCGGCCATCTTGAGATGAATATAAAGATGAAAAAAACCAAGCAGATAGCTCAAAGCCGTGTTAAGTCATTTGACAGTTTGCTCACATCAGCATAAAATCGCCCAGCCATGACTAAAGACTATTTACCTAATCAAGTTGACCCCCTCCGATTTGCTGAGAATGCAGCAGATTTGCAGGGTGCTATTCCTCTTGCAAAAATGGAGCGCTTAGCCGCGAGCCTATTAAATAAAGAAGGGGATGTAAACGTACAGCTTAAGTTTGGGATAAATAAGCAAAAGACACGGTTTATAAAAGGCCATATTGATGCGCTATTAGATTTGCAATGCCAGCGCTGCATGTGTTCTTTTATGGTTAATATTGTGAGCGATTTCACTTATGGGATAGTCACTAAGGATGAGGAAGTAAAAAAGCTTCCTGAAAATTATGACCCCTTGATTGTAAAAAATGATGAGCTGTTTATTCACGATATGATTGAAGAAGAGTTAATCATCAACTTGCCGATTGTGCCTATGCATGATCCCGAGATTTGTAACGTTTCATTGCCAATTATGGTTTCAGACCCAAAGTCGGCAGGGGACATTTTAGATAATCCCTTTAAAGTAATTGAATCTTTAAAGGTTAAGCCCAAGCAAGAGTGAGGAGTTTTTAGCAATGGCTGTTCAAAAAAGTCGAGTTACCCGTTCCAGACGTGGCATGCGACGTTCGCATGATGCCTTAACAACAACTGCACTATCTGTTGATGCTGCAACTGGTGAAACGCATCGTCGTCATCACATAAGCCCTGATGGTTATTACAAAGGACGTCAAATCATTAATAAAAGCAGTGTCACGGAAGAAGAAGACGCTACTGAAGAGTAATGCCTTTGAAAAACATTACGATAGCAGTCGATGCAATGGGGGGCGATTATGGCCCCCCAGTTATTTTACCTGCTGCGCTGAAGGTGCTTGCAAGGTACAGTAACTTGCAGCTCATTTTAGTCGGCGATGAGGCTGTTCTAACGAAGCAGCTCCAACATTTTCAGAAAAAAAATCCTACGGATCAAACTCGCATCATCATTCGGCATGCTTCTCAGCAAGTTGAAATGGACGAATCTCCTGCGCAAGCTTTGCGTTCAAAAAAAGATTCTTCCATGCGTGTTGCAATCAATTTAGTAAAAGAAGGCGTGGCACAAGCTAGCGTCAGTGCGGGTAATACCGGTGCGTTAATGGCAACTGCGCGCTTTGTTTTGAAAACCATACCCGGTATCGATAGGCCTGCAATTATCTCAACTTATCCAACTATTAATTACAAGAAAAATATGCGCATGTTGGACGTGGGTGCTAATGTCGATTCCACCGCCGAGCATTTATTTCAATTCGCTATTATGGCATCTGTTTTAGCGTCAGCTGTTGATTCTATCGTTAATCCCAAAGTTTTTTTACTTAATATCGGTACTGAAGATATTAAAGGTAATGAACAAGTGCGCAAAGCTTCACAATTATTATTGCAAGCAAAAGCGATTAATTACGCAGGGTTTATCGAAGGCAATAATATTTTTAAAGGCGAAGCCGATATTGTCGTTTGTGATGGTTTTGTTGGAAACGTCGCTTTAAAAACAACGGAAGGCGTTGCAAAATTAATTGGTCAACTCATAAAAAAAGCTTTTTATCAAAATATTTTTACTCGTGTCGCCGGACTCATTGCTATGCCTGTTTTAAAAATTTTAACGAAATGGATAGACCCTGATCGTTATAATGGCGCGTGTTTTATTGGCTTGCAAGGCATCGTAATAAAAAGTCATGGCGGCGCAAATGAAAAAGCATTCGCTAATGCTATAGAAGAAGCTATTCTGCAAGTCGAAAAAAATATTCCGGAGCGCATCAGCGCTGAGGTCGAACAACTGCTAAAAATATCTTCGCGAAATAAAGACGAAGACAATAATTCCGCTCATCTTTCGTAAACTTTGAGAAAATCGATATGGCTTATACACAAATTATCGGCACGGGTGGCTACCTCCCAGAAAAGATTCTAACCAATGCTGATCTGGAAAAAATGGTTGATACAACCAGCGAATGGATTGTCGAGCGCACAGGTATTCATCGTCGTCATATCGCCGCAGAGAACGAATCTGCATTAACTATGGCAGAGCGTGCGGCGCGTGAAGCGATGTCTGACGCGGGCATTGCGGCCAAAGATATCGGCATGATTATTATTGCCACTACGACGCCTGAAAAAATGTTCCCCAGCACAGCTTGCTTGCTGCAGCATCGTTTAGGGATTGCTGGTTGTCCTGCATTCGACTTAAATTCAACGGCGTGCGCGGGTTTCGTCTATGCATTGAGTATTGCAGATCAATTTATTCGTCATGGCAGTATCAAATATGCGTTAGTCATTGGCAGTGAAGTGATGTCGCGCGTGGTTGATTGGAATGACCGTGCTACCTGTATACTATTTGGGGATGGTGCGGGCGCAGTTGTTTTAGGTGCAAGTAAAAAACCCGGAATTTTGTCAACGCACTTGCATGCCGATGGCACATACAAAGATGTGCTGTCATTGCCTGTGAGTTTAGGCAAGCCTGGCGATATAGAAGAAGATTTATATATTAAAATGACGGGTAATCAACTATTTAAGCTTGCCGTGAATATTTTAGGAAATTTGTTTGATGAAACGCTTGCGGCAAATTCCTTAACGAAAGCAGACATTGATTGGTTGGTGCCGCATCAAGCTAATATTCGTATTATCCAAGCGATGGCCAAAAAATTAGATTTACCTTTAGATCGGGTTGCCATCACATTACAAGAACAAGGTAATACATCAAGCGCATCTATTCCGTTAGCATTAAACAAAGCGGTTCGCGATGGAAAAATTAAACGCGGCGATATGTTGCTGCTGGAAGGTTTTGGTGGTGGCCTAGCTTGGGGTTCTGCTTTAATTCAGTATTAGGAAGAATTGTCATTGCGAGCGCCCCACCCCGAAGCTTGGTCCACGCTACAATCTGCGGGGCGGCATATTTGTATTTTAAAGAGGGCACGATGATAAATCCAATAGGTTTTGTTTTTCCCGGTCAAGGTTCTCAATCAGTCGGTATGCTTTCAGATATTGCGAAAGCGTTTTCAGAAGTTGAAGAGTCCTTTCAAGAAGCCTCGGCTGTTTTAGGTTATGATGTATGGAAATTAGTTCGGCTGGGCCCCACAGAAGAACTCGATAAAACGGTACGCACCCAACCCGCGCTGCTAGCTGCATCCTATGCCATCTGGCAAATCATTCAATCGCGAAAAAATCTACCGGTAACCTTACTTGCAGGTCATAGTTTAGGTGAGTACACCGCATTAGTCTGTGCGAAAGTTATTTCTTTTGCGGACGCTATTCGTTTAGTTGCGGCGCGTGGTGAATATATGCAAGAAGCTATGCCCATAGGAGAAGGCGGTTTAGCCGCTATTATTGGCTTAGAAGATAATGACGTGAAAGCGATATGTGATAAAGCGCTTGAGCCAGGAGAAGTGTTATCTCCAGCAAATTATAACAGTCCCGGGCAGGTCGTCATCGCAGGTCATATCAAGGCTGTAGAACGCGCATTGATTTTAGCTAAAGAGCAGGGTGCAAGAATGGTCAAACTGCTGCCTGTGAGCGTATCTTCGCATTGCGTGTTAATGAAGCCAGCTGCGGATAAGCTCGCATCTCTGTTGGCGGTAATGCCGATGCAAAGACCGATGATACCCATTATTGGCAATGCTGATGTGGCTATTTATGAAACCGCGGCAGAAATTCGCGAAGGGCTGATCAAACAGTTGTATTCTCCGGTTCGCTGGGTTGAGACGATTCGATTGTTTTCAAACCTCGGCATTAAACATATTGTGGAATGCGGTCCAGGAAAAGTGCTAAGTAGTCTGAATAAAAGGATTCTTTCTGAGATACAATTGACTAGTACCACAGATGCGGCTAGTTTACATAGCTTACTGAATACGCATTTTGAAACCCAAAAAGCCAGCTAAAGAGGATGTTTCTATGCCAGACAAAGGCAAAGTTGCGTTAGTGACAGGAGCAAGTCGTGGTATAGGGCATGCTATTGCCTTAACCTTAGGTCAAAATGGTGCAACCGTCATAGGGACAGCAACGACGGAAGATGGTGCTCACAAGATCTCCGCAGCTTTTAAAGCGGCAGGGATTGCAGGAGTTGGCATGGCATTAAATGTCGCCCAACAAGAGTCCATTGAAAGTACGATTGCTGCTATTAAAGCAGAGTATGGTATGCCGACTATTCTGGTTAATAATGCTGCTATTACGCAAGATAATTTGTTATTACGCATGAAAGAGGATGAGTGGAATACGGTAATTGAGACAAATTTAAGCTCCATTTTTCGTCTGACAAAAATCTGTTTGCGCGACATGCTAAAAGCCCGGTGGGGCAGAATTATCAGTATTGGCTCAGTCGTAGGCTCAACTGGGAATCCCGGGCAAGTCAATTATGCTGCCGCCAAAGCGGGTTTAGTTGGTTTTACCAAGGCATTAGCACAAGAAGTAGGGTCGCGTGACATTACGGTTAATGCGGTCTGTCCAGGTTTCATTGATACCGACATGACGCGCAGTTTGCCTGAAGAACAGCGTAATTTGCTGCTGCAACGCATTCCCATGCAGCGCTTAGGAACACCTGAAGAGGTCGCCGCGGCAGTCGGATTTTTGGCGTCAAATGCGGCAGGATATATTACAGGCCAAACTTTGCACATTAATGGTGGCATGTATATGGCTTAGGAACGTGTACGAGATTACTTTTAAGATTCTAATTTGAGCAAAATCAGCTTGCAACTTGCTGGTTTTTGAATAAACTACCACACTCAGTGTGTAGTGTAATTGATTTATTGATAAGAGGAAATATTTGCCATGAGTACTGTAGAAGCTCGAGTTAAAAAAATTGTAGTGGAGCAATTGGGTGTCAAAGAAGGTGAGTTCACAAATGATGCTTCATTTGTTGATGATTTAGGCGCTGACTCATTAGATACCGTTGAATTGGTCATGGCCTTAGAAGAAGAATTCGAGACCGAAATTCCTGACGAAGATGCTGAAAAAATCACAACTATTCAACAAGCTATTGATTACATCACCGCTCATCTTAAAGAATCAAGCAAAGAAGGTTAATCAATCATTGCTTGAGAAGGAGCCAGCGTTGGGTAAGCAGCGAGTTGTAGTGACAGGTTTAGGAATGGTGTCTCCCATTGGCTTAAATGTGGAAGATACCTGGCAAGCTATTTTAGCAGGAAAAAGTGGTATTGCCCCGATTGATCAATTTGATGCCTCTGATATCAATTGTCGGATTTGTGCATCCGTTAAAAATTTTGATTCATCGCTATACATGTCAGATAAAGAAGCGCGTAGAAACGACTTGTTTATTCAATATGGTATTGCTGCTGCTGTTCAAGCAATCAAAGATGCCAATATTGATATGAGCCAAGAAGATGCCGATCGTGTGGGTCTTGCGGTGGGTTCGGGCATTGGCGGTTTGCCTTTTATTGCAAAAACCACAGAGATTCTGCTTGAGTCAAGCCCCCGCAAAATTTCACCTTTCTTTATTCCTGGCGCCATCATTAACATGATTGCAGGCCAAATATCGATAATGTACGGCATGCGTGGGCCTAATATCGCCGTGGTGACGGCATGTACGACAGGCACACATAATATTGGTTTAGCCGCACGTATGATTGCTTATGGCGATGCTGATGTCATGGTAGCCGGCGGCTCGGAAATGGCGACGACCAAATTAGGTGTGAGTGGATTTGCCGCCATGCGCGCGCTATCAACACGTAACGATGAGCCTGAAAAAGCTAGCAGACCTTGGGATCGCGACCGCGATGGTTTTATCTTGGGTGATGGTGCTGGCATGTTAGTGCTGGAAAGTTATGAGCATGCTAAACAACGGGGTGCAAAAATATATGCAGAACTCGTTGGTTTTGGAATGAGTGCTGATGCTTCGCATATTACCTCTCCCCATCCTGAAGGACTGGGTGCGTCGAATGCTATGAATATTGCTATGAAAGATGCAGGCATGAAACCGACAGAAATTGATTATATTAATGCGCATGGGACATCGACTCCCGTGGGTGATGAGCTAGAAGTATTAGCCTTAAAGCGGAGTTTTGGAGAGCATGCATACAAGCTTGCAGTGAGTTCAACAAAATCCATGACCGGACATTTGTTGGGAGCCGCGGGTGCCGTGGAAGCTATCTTCAGTATTTTGGCAATACGCGATCAAATTGCGCCGCCAACCATTAATTTAGATAATCCCAGTGAAGGTTGTGATTTAAATTTTGTTGCGCATAAACCGCAGAAAATGAAAATTTCCGCGGTCTTATCGAATTCATTCGGTTTTGGTGGTACGAATGGAACCTTGCTTTTCCGTCAGCTATACCCATGATGCAGAGCGAATGGATGGATTCTTATGTTTACAATGAATCGTGCTGGAATAAAATATTTTACTGCCATTATTCTTTTTAATCTTTTCGTGTTTCTTCTTTTTTGGATTATTTTTCTCAAAACATCTTTAGTGAAAACAGACGCGGGTTACACTTACAAAGTTAAAAACGGTTCATCCTTCAAAGCCGTTGCGGCAGATTTGCACGCGCAACATTTTTTGGCACATCCAGCATTATTTAATTTTTTAGTTTTTTTGCGTAATGATGCAAAGCATTTAAAAGCAGGAGAATATTTTTTCCCGCGCGGCACGACTCCTTCGAGTTTAATTAAGCAGCTTGCCACCGGCCATGGCATGATTCTGCATGAATTTATTATTGTTCCAGGCGAAACTTTCTTAGCCGTGCGTACCGAATTAAATAACGATCCCAGTCTGCAGCACAAAACAAAAAATTTGACTGATGATGCCATCATGAAAAAGTTGCATGCGCAAGTGCTAACCCCAGAAGGGCAGTTTTTTCCTGATACTTATTATTTTGCTGCCGATACTGCAGATACGACACTATTAAAGCGAGCCTACCGAGCTATGCAAGACAAATTAAGTCTTGCTTGGGAAAGCCGTACCGCAGACTTACCTTTTCAAAATAGTTACCAAGCTTTAATCGCAGCTTCTATCGTTGAAAAAGAAGCATACCTTGAGGATGAGCGCCCTAAAATTGCCAGCGTTCTTATCAATCGATTAAAGAAAAATATCATTTTGCAATTTGATCCTACGGTTATTTATGGCTTGGGTGCGCGTTATCGTGGTGCGATTTACAAACAAGATTTGAGCGATGCCAGCAATCTTTACAATACCTATGTTTATAAAGGGCTGCCGCCATCGCCGATTGCTATGCCGAGTCTTGAGTCTATTAAGGCTGTTATGGATCCTGACAAGGACGACTTTCTCTATTTTGTAGCAACGGGTAAGGGCGGCAGACATCAGTTTTCACGTACCCTTAATCAACATAATATCGCCGTGGGTCATGCACGAAATTATCATCCGGTAGGGTTTAACTTTGGCTTGTTAAAAAAATATTTGCATAAACATGTTGTCCTAAATGTATCTATGCAGCGAGCTCCACTGAACTAATCGTGCCCGTGCCCGATTGCGTGCCCGCGCCCGTCTTTTCTCTAATCTTAATCTGACGCTTTTGCCATTTGGGAAAAAGACGGGCGCGGGCACGCAATCGGGCACGGGCACGATTAGTTCAGTGGGCTCGCTGCATAGATACGATGCTAACGTGTAGTGCTTTCAGTATTACCCCTAATATCAAATTTATTCCAGTCATTCATCCCTTACGTTATAATCATACCTTGCTTATGACAGCTCAAAGCATAAGGAACACAAATGCAGCCATTAACATCGCGTGGGACATTTCTCACGATAGAGGGCATTGAAGGGGTGGGTAAGTCCACGGCTGTGCGCTATATTCAAAATTACCTCACCAAAATGCAGCAGCCCTATGTTGTGACGCGTGAACCGGGTGGTACACCGATTGCCGAACAAATTCGTACAGTCTTGCTCACGCCGCATCCCACTGAACTGATGGCTCCTGAAACAGAATTATTACTTATGTTTGCTTGCCGCGCACAAAATATCGCACGCTTAGTGGCGCCTGCTTTGGCGGAAGGCAAATGGGTGATCTGTGATCGCTTTGTCGATGCAAGTTACGCTTATCAGGGTTATGGCCGGCAATTGTCTTTGCAGCATATAGAAACCCTAGAAAAATGGGTTGTCGGCAGCTGCCGTCCCCAGATGACTATTTTATTGGATGCAGCCCCAAAACTGGGTTTGGCGCGGGCTAAAAACCGTGGAGCACAAGACCGTATAGAGCAGGAAGAGTTGGCTTTTTTTGAACGTGTGCGTGCGGGTTATTTAGCGCGAGCTAAACAAGATCCCGATCGTTTTTGTGTTATTGATGCCTCCCAACCTTTGGTGGACGTGCATAGCAACATAAAATCCCTACTCGATAAAATTATTTCGGAAACACAAAGTGAAAATAAATTTTCTTAACACCGTTCCGAAAGACATTTATCCCTGGCAAGCTTGTGCTTGGGAGCGCTTATGGGATATCAAAAAATCGGAACGTTTGTCACATGCCTTATTGTTTGTTGGTATTGATGGTATTGGCAAGTTGCAATTTGCAAAAACGTTTGCCAACGCTATTTTGTGTGCTTCACCTACTGCAACCGGTGTGCCTTGTGAACAATGTCATGCTTGTCATATGGTGAAAGCAGGCTCTCATCCCGATTTGATGTTAGTTGCTCCTGAAGAAATTGGTAAAAATATCGGCGTAGATAAGATTCGCGAAGTCATACACGCCGCTGTTGAAACGACACTGAAGGGCGGCTACCGCGTAATCATTATTCATCCAGCGACGGCGATGAATATTAATGCCGCAAATGCATTATTAAAAACATTAGAAGAGCCCACGCCCAATACCTTAATTATTTTAGTTAGCAATCAAAACATGCGTTTGCCAGCAACGGTTATTAGTCGCTGCCATAAAATTATTTTTTCAAAGCCGGAAACAGCTGAGGCGGTTGCATGGCTGCATGAACGTTTAGCGGATGATAAGATCGAGCCGCATCTATTATTAAAATTAGCTGATGGAGCGCCCCTTAAGGCTTTATCCTGGATTGAAAATGATTTAATTTCATTGCGTGACGATATGTTTCAAGGCTTGCATTCATTAAGTGAAGGTAAAGCCGATCCTTTGCAGCTAGCTGCAAAATGGCAGGAAGCAGATCAAATGTGTGTCATTGATTTGTTATTAAGTTGGCTCACTGATTTGTTGCGTTACAAAATGACGCAAGACCCTGCTCGACTAGTCAATTCAGATTACAGGTCTGAGATTATCAAGGTGAGTGTCACGTTGTTACATGCGAGTTTGTTAGGCTATATTGATCAAATTCAACAAACACGCGCTGACCTATTGTCATCATTAAATTTAAATAAACAATTATTATTAGAAGATTTACTCATACGTTGGACTCATTATGTTTCTCGTTGATTCCCATTGCCATCTAGACCAACTTGATTTAACGGCGCACGAGGGCAATTTAGATCATGCGCTAGCCCAGGCAAAAGCTAATGGCGTGGGTCATATGTTAAATGTCTGTATTGATCTTGAAAATTTTCCAGACGTTTTGCGCATTGCAAAACAATACCCGCATATTAGTGCTTCTGTTGGTTTACATCCAAACGAAATTTCCGCCCAAGGAGAACCCAGCGCAGAACAATTAGTGGCGTTAGCGCAGGATGAAAAAATTGTAGCAATGGGTGAAACAGGTTTAGATTATTTCCGCAGCACGGGGGAGGTTGAATGGCAGCGCAACCGTTTCCGCGAACATATCCGAGCTGCAAAAATGGCAAAAAAGCCCTTAATTATTCATACTCGGCAAGCAAAAGAAGACACCTTGAAAATAATGCGCGAAGAAAATGCCAATGAGATTGGCGGTGTTATGCATTGTTTTACGGAAGATTGGGCGATGGCAGCAAGCGCATTGGATTTGAATTTTTATATTTCGTTCTCCGGTATAGTCACTTTCCGTAATGCAAGTGAAATTCAAGAGGTTGCACGTAAAGTTCCTTTAGATCGCATGCTAATTGAAACTGATTCGCCTTATTTGGCGCCCAATCCGCATCGGGGCAAACCTAATGAACCCGCGTATGTGCTTTTCGTTGCAGAATATATTGCGCAATTGCGCGGAGATACGGTAGATAACATTGCCGAAAAAACCACTGAAAACTTTTTTCGGTTATTTAAAGATGCGAAACAATGAGAGAATAAAAAATGTTTAGACCTGTTGCCTTATTTATTGGTTTACGTTATACCCGCGCAAAACGGCGTAATCATTTTATTTCGTTTATCTCATTGATGTCGATGATGGGAATTGCCTTGGGGGTCATCGTATTAATTACGGTTTTATCGGTGATGAATGGATTTGATGGTGAAATTAAAAAACGTGTTTTTAGCATGGCTCCGCCTATCACGATCAGCAGCATTACCGACAATATTAGCAATTGGCAAGATTTAGAAAAAACCGTTGCCAGTGCGCCGAATATTACCGGCGTTGCGCCTTTTATTAATGGACAAGTACTGATTAGTACTTCTGGCCTGGTGCAACCTGCCATGGTCACCGGCATCATTCCTGAGAAAGAGAAAAAAATCTCAGAGCTTGCAACAAAAATGGTGCAGGGTAATTTGAATGATTTAAGTCACGTGAATTTTGGCATTGTGCTGGGAGAGGATTTGGCGAATCGTCTTGATGTGACCGTCGGAGATAAGGTTACGGTCATAACGCCACAAGTATCACTCTCACCTGCTGGTGTTATCCCGCGTTTTAAACGTTTCTTAGTCACGGGTATTTTTCGTGCTGGCAGCGGATTTGGATTTGATGCGGCGCTGGCTTTTATTAATTTAAACGATGCGCAAAAGTTATTTCAAATGGGCGCTATGGTTTCTGGGTTACATTTGGCAGTAAATGATGTGTATGCCGTCAATCGCATTTCGCAAGAGCTAGCCAATGGACTTGCGCCAACCGCACGCATTACAAATTGGACGGAGCAATTTGGTGCTTTTTTTCACGCGATTAGTTTAGAAAAAACTATGATGTTTTTTATATTGATGCTAATTATTGCCGTTGCGGTATTCAATTTAGTTTGCACCTTAGTCATGGTGGTTAATGAAAAAGAAGCGGATATTGCCATACTGCGTACCGTGGGTGCAACGCCGGGCATGATTATGGCAATTTTTATTGTGCAAGGTGCAACTGTCGGTATTATCGGAACCTTGCTAGGCGTGCTTGGAGGTATTGCTTTAGCATTAAATGTCACGGATATCGTGAACGGGATAGAGCATATTTTTCATGTGCAATTTCTTTCTGCGAGCATTTATTTTGTGGATTACCTGCCGTCAAAATTACAAACCGCGGATGTATGGCGAATTAGTTTAGCCGCGCTGTCGTTAAGCTTAATTGCGACGATTTATCCCGCTTGGCGCGCGTCACGTACCGAACCTGTTGAGGCTTTACGTTATGAATAACGCGAATAATACGCTTATTTTAGAGTGTCGTAATTTGACAAAACGTTATGATGATGGCGCCGCTATTATTGAAGTTTTGCAGCAAGTCAATTTTCAAGTGCATCAATCGCAACTGATTGCCATTGTCGGTAATTCAGGCTCGGGAAAAAGCACGCTGATGCACTTGCTCGGTGGTTTAGACAAACCCACTGCGGGTGAAGTCTTTTTAGACGGTAAAGACTTGGCGATATTATCAGAAAATGAGCGCTGTAGTTTGCGCAATCATTATTTGGGTTTTGTCTATCAGTTTCATCATTTGCTGCCTGAATTTACGGCATTAGAGAATGTTTGTATGCCACTATTGATTGGTAATGTTTCGCCAAAAGAGGCACAACCTAAAGCCGAACATTTACTAGAAATGGTGGGTTTGCAAAATCGCATGGCGCATAAAATTGGTGAATTATCGGGTGGCGAACGGCAACGCGTGGCAATTGCGAGAGCCTTGGTGACCGATCCGCTTTGCGTTTTGGCGGATGAGCCAACGGGTAATTTGGATCCTAAAAATGCCGAGCGTGTTTTTCAATTGTTTCTGGATTTGCAAAATAAATTTCAAACCAGTGTGGTGATGGTCACGCATGATTTGCGCATTGCAGCACAAGCGCAAATCATGTATCAGATTGAGGAAGGTAGATTAGTCGCCTCTACATAAAGGTATAGATGAACATAAGAATAAGTTTGCAGCGTGCATAATATCTCAGACTTTATTAAGCGCTATACGAGTCAGTGTTTTGTCGAAACCATAAATTTTCTTGTGGAGCAACGGCTTAAGGCAATCGCCGTTTCTAAGACATTAGATATATGGTTGGCTAAGCCTCTCATTTCCATTATTGTATCCTATACAAACGTAGATAATGGTATACCTTATTATTATTTAGATTTTGATAAAGGGTCGGATTTTTATCATTTCATATTACCTATGGGTTTGCGACGTTCTTTAGAAATAGTTGATTATTTCAATAGTCATTTAGAGGCAAGCGCCGAATTTGTAGGTCCCGAATTCATCCCTAATACCTGTCATCTGGGTATGAAGATTCGCATTTCGAATGAGGTATTATTGCATCCTGTTTTTTTAAATGATTTTGAGGCGGCGATAAAAAATTTTTCTTCAAATGAGTTAAAAAAATATCGCATGCAAGATTATTTGCAATCAATTGATGACTTAATCGGTAAAATGACTAGCAAGAAATCGTCGCCTTTTTCTTTTTTTAGATCATTAGCTATTGCGCCGCAATTGATAACCAAATTAAAAATTTTAATTCAATATGTTGCCGATTTTGGTTTAGATAATCAACATTATCTGGAAGGTATGTTGAAAGATATTAACAAAGATATCGTTGCTTTTGAGCATGAAAGTGAGCGTAGCAAAGAAGATAAAAAGTTTATGCCGTGGCTGCATGTGTGCACCGATCGCAATCCAGCGCGAGTTCCCCATCATGTCCTTCGGAAAGCGCTGAAAAATATTGAAAGTCTCGTGATAGAAAAACCTAAAGCTATGCCCCGCACAGCCATCCTATAGATCGCTCCCCTGGCTCTTATCCTCAATCCTCACTTGAACGCTGGTCTCGCAAAAAACCCCGTCATTGCGAGGCTGCGAAGCGCTTAGCCGTGGCAATCCAGGCTTGTCTCTGCTACAGGTCACTTTTTTGCGTGACCGAGGCACCTGGATTGCCGCGGCTAAGCGCTTCGCAGCCTCGCAATGACGGTGTTTTTTGCGGGTTCCAATCTAAATAACCTCTATGGATATTAAAAAATGATTTTACACGTATTAATTTTTTTAACCGGCATTTTAACATTACACATTTTTACAAGCTTGCCATCACTCTATTGGTGTTTGGTATTAATCCCCATCATGATGATATTTTTTTCCAAATTTAAACGCTTTGCTTTATTGATCCTGTGTTATGGCTTAGGATTTTCATGGTCTCTGCTCGTGGCTCATCATCAAGCCGCGTGGACGCTTGCAGAAAATCTAGAAGGAAAAACCGTATCTATTCGCGGCTATATTGCCAATATTCCAAATGCCGGCCAACACGGCACAAGTTTTTTGTTTGCGATGAAGGAAATCAACAAACAAGCTAGCCATGCTTTAGTGCGCCTAATATGGGATCTTCCTTCGCAAGCACTGCATGCCGGTGATGAATGGGAGCTGCCTGTACATTTAAAAAAAACTTACGGCAATCGTAACCCCGGTACATATGATTACGAGGCCTATGCTTTTCAGGAGGGTATACGCGCTAACGGCTATGTGATGACAAAATTAATCAGCAAAAAAATAAGTTCGCACTGGTATTACTATCTTATTAATCGGTTTCGGGAAAAGGTGAAGAATAAAATTGCCGAAAATTTGCTGGCAACGCCAACCTCTCCTTGGATTACCGCATTGACGATTGGTGAACGTCATAATATATCTGCTGCGGATTGGCAAGTATTACGCTATACCGGCACGAATCATCTCATGGCCATCGCAGGACTGCATATTGGTTTGATGGCACTACTTGCGCATGTGATTGTGAGCCGTATTTGGCGGCGTATTCCGTACTTTATGCTCAAATTGCCAGCAAGCCATGCAGGGGCCTTTGTGAGCTTGCTCATGGCATTATTTTATAGCTGTATGGCAGGGTTCTCGATTCCCGCGCAACGCGCCTGTATCATGCTGGCTGTTTTTTTAACGCTGCTTTTAGCAAGACGCCAAGGTGCTGCATGGCAGTCTTTTAGTGTCGCTTTATTTTGCGTTTTAATTCTCAATCCGCTGATCGTAGTAACTGAAAGCTTTTGGCTATCGTTTGGTGCTGTGGGTTTTATTATTTATGGTGTTGGCGGCAGATTGAAGCCACAGGGCTTATGGTGGAAGTATGGCAGAATTCAATGGGTCATTACTCTGGGTTTGATACCAATGAGTCTTTGGCTATTTCAACAATGTGCAGGCATTTCTTTTGCCGCCAACATGATAGCTATTCCTTGGATTGCTTATGGTGTGGTGCCCTTGTGTTTTTTAGGATGTTTTTTTCTTATTTTTTCATCAACAACGGGTAGTGCCATTCTGAGCTTTGCAGATAAACTCTTAAGCGAGCTTTGGCATGTACTGACTTGGTTTTCTCATTTGCCCAACGTGGTTTGGTATCAAAGCATTCCTCATACATGGATGTTAGTTGCAGCCATGCTGGGTATTATTTTATTGCTGTTACCGATTGGTTTTCCCGGGCGTTATTTTGCCGTTATCTTCTTGTTGCCTGTTGTTTTGTACCAAGCAGACGTGCCGCAAAAAAATTCGGCATGGTTTACTTTACTGGATGTAGGGCAGGGCTTAGCTTCCGTAGTTCAAACCCAGCACCATACTTTAGTTTTTGATACCGGTGCGCATTTGAGTCCGAGTTTTGATATGGGCGAAAGTGTCGTGGTACCATTTCTACATCAGGCAGGCATAAAAAAATTGGATATGTTGGTTATCAGTCATGGTGATAATGATCATATTGGTGGTGCGGATGCTGTCGTTAACGCGTTTCCAACCCGCTTTATTAAAACTAGTGATCCCGAAAAAATTAACAATAGCCAATATTGTATGCGTGGAGAAACTTGGCAATGGGATGGCGTCAATTTCGAGTTCTTATATCCGACAAAAGAAAATTTAACCCTTAACAATAATAGTTCTTGTGTCTTGCGCGTAACGGCAGGGAATAAGAAAATTTTATTAACGGGCGATATTGAAAAATTTGCGGAAAAGAATTTAGTAAAAGAAGTAACGGAGGATTTGCCTGCGGATATCTTGGTCGCTCCTCATCACGGTAGCAAAACATCAGCCGTTGAAGAATTTATTGATGCGGTTAATCCACGGTATGTTTTATTTTCTATGGGTTATCGTAACCGTTATCATTTTCCGCATCCCAGCGTTATTGAAAAATATCGACAAAGAAACGTGATAGAGCTTGATACGGCAAAATCAGGCGCTATTCAATTTGTGCTAAATGAAAAATCTATTTTAAGCCCAGCATTATATCGGTCAGCGCATAAAAATTTTTGGAATAATTAGGCCCCCACCAAGTCCATCGTCATTGAACGCCAATTGAATAACTTATTGATTGTATAGCAAACATACCATCCGGAAACTATTCAAATTTGGCGCTATACTTTAGAAGTAGATGTCTATTTGCGATGGGGTTGTTTATGCCAAGATACTTTGTCGATGTCATTACCGGAATACGGGCTTATGGCATCACCAAAACTAGCCGTCAACATATCCCGAAATCAACTTGGGATGGGCGGCAACTCGTCTACAAAAAAACGGGTGAAAGCGCTCCGCCAGGCAGTGTTTTGGATGGCATAGATATCATTACAAAGGCCGTGTTCGATCAGTCTAGGCCGGTCTGTATATTTAGCGGTATTCGCGTCCCTTTGGACACTCCTATCGGTAGCATATTTAACAAGCAAGAAGTCGTTACATATGCAATCCACCGCAGGTGCAGCCGGAAAAGAGAAAAGGCTCTACAAGATGAGCAAGTCATTAACCTATCTGAACCAGCGCTACCTGCAAGTAGCGCTTCAGCTTCCGCTTCTTCGCCAAAGCGCAGGCGCAAAACATCCAACTCCCAGGATCCTTCCGAGCCAGCTCCTGCTCAATGGGTAGAGGAAGAACAAGAAGCATTTCGAACGCAGCTGAAAAAGCAATCACCAGACTTTCTTTTGCCCACTGCTAGCTTTAATTTTTTTCAAACAGCGAGCACTGCTACTCCTAAGATTTCACAATCGCAAGAAATACTTCCCAACCCGCCAAAAGGAAAAAATAAATAGGGAATAGCATGAGAAAAAAACTACGCATCATTCGCCTATATTTGCTAAACTCACTATCCTCAAAACTTTCTAACAGAAAAATGAGGAAGAATAATGTCAAGTTCAACTTTTTTTAAACCCAACTTGGAATTATGGCCCGCAGCGAGCAACATTTTTTCTTGATGTGTTGGGGAATCTCAATAAATTATCTGGCGAAGAGATAACGTCACTTTTACCGGAGTTCAAAGTAAACGGTGATACATTGATAAGTGAGCTAGAAATAGAACTTGAAAACCAAGTGGATGTTTCTGTGTGTGAAACACTACAAATAGTTTCCCAGTCTAAAGCTAAATTGTCGGAACTAATGGAAAAGCTGAAGCCTAGTGCGAAGTTGGTAATATGATTAACGCCATACGCTGAAAATATATGTCATTCCCGCATGCTTTTAGCGGGAATCCATTTCTACTTGGCATAAGCTCTGCAAAAAGCTGAATGGATTCCCGCCAAAAGCATGCGGGAATGACAGCGTAGTTGTAGGTTTGGCTTCCTACGCTAGCCCAACCTACGTGGTCAATTAATCCTGTTTTTTATCTTCTTTTGTACCATGCAACAACAAATCAATAGCCATTAACAAAGCGGATTTGTCGACGGGCTTTTCAAAAGACACACTTGCGCCTAATGATTCTGACAAATCTAAATAGCCCGCAGGATCTAGGCGACCTCCGCCGGAAATTGCAATGATTTCCATATTGGGATGTTTGTTTCTTACTTCAGAAATTAGTGTGATGCCACTTTTTTTGGGCATGATAATATCGGTTACCATAATATCGGGATTCATTGTTTTTAAGAGTTCTGTCGCTTCCTCACCATCGACGGCACTTACCACCTGATGTGATGCGCGCTCTAAAACTTGCACCAGCATATCTCTTACTAAGTTATCATCCTCAACTAGCAGAATTTTTGCCATGTTGTGCTCCTGGATTATCGTTATATGGTTGATATTCGGGTAACAAAATGGTGAACGTGGCGCCATGCCCTAATTCACTATTTACAATAATGTGACCATGATGTTCTTTAATGATAGCATGGACTGTGGCAAGCCCTAAGCCAGTGCCTTTGCCCACTTCTTTGGTTGTGAAGAAAGGTTCAAAAATACGTTCTAATAAGGTTTGGTCTATACCTTGGCCTGAATCGATAACATCAATTTTACAATAGTGATGATTTTGTGTTTCGGGGAATTCTTTTAGTATCTCGTCATTTTTGGAAACAAGACAAAGTTTGATGGTAATGATGCCTTCACCATACATGGCATCAACCGCATTATTGATGAGATTAACAATGACTTGATGCAGACGGGTTTGGTCTCCCAAAATAGTAAAATTTTCGGGAATCGTGGCGATAAACGGAATCTCAATACTGGCAGGCACAGTAGGCCTTAATAAATCTAAAACGCCTTCTATGGTTTCTTTTAATTTGATCGGCGTGAAAGCGTCATATTGTTGGCGGCGACTGAATGTTAGGATGCGTGATATTAATTCCTGACCACGACGGGAAGCTTCCAATACTTTACCTAAGTTCTGATGTAGTATGCCTTTTTCAGGAACATCTTCGCGTGCCATTTCAACGTAACCCATAATGGCATAAAGCAAATTATTAAAATCATGGGCTATACCGCCGGCTAAAGTTCCTATAGCTTGAAGTTTTTGACCTTGGAGCATGGCTCGCTCTATTTTCTGTTTGGATTTTTCAGCAGCTTGTCGTTCGGCAATTTCGCGTTTTAAATCCAGATTAATTTGTACCAAGGATCGTGCTCTAAAACGCGAAACTTGAGCCAGTTGACTGGCAATTGCAAACAACAAGGCGATTAATATCCCTAGCGTTAAAACGACGGGTGGCAGCTTGGTTCCAAAAGCGGTAAATAGTCTTTTAGAGGGTTGCAGATAAATTTTCCAGGGTGTGCCATATAAATCAATGGTCGTGGAGGCGAGCGTTGAGTTGGGTGATGCCATTATTGGTGAAGTTTGAAATATTTTACCCGTGCTATCTAG
>Ga0206981_10081_pt1 | contig 28177 bp, 19 predicted proteins | sample Alteio_BWMinCont_17_FD_153312 | JGI IMG/M metagenome (GOLD analysis project Ga0206981, IMG submission 153312) | Enriched cells from forest soil in Barre Woods Harvard Forest LTER site, Petersham, Massachusetts, United States -... | ecosystem: Environmental > Terrestrial > Soil > Temperate forest >... | reverse complement strand
CATCAGCCGAGAGGCTCAATTGCGTGCGGTCAATCCTGAAGCATTGCAACGCGCGCTCTCCCGAGCACGCCCAAGACACCTGTGCTTTTCTCTTGACAAAGACTTACATAGATGTCGGCAATACTTCCCCATCAGAACGAGTGACGGGCGAACGACCCGGCAGGCGGGAAAGGTGAGAGAAGCCGCCTATACGACCCCACGCAAAGATTCCCAAGTCACGCTATTGGAACTGCGCAGCGAGTTTTTTCATTGCTGCATTTTCTCGGGTAACTTCACCAGACTCTCGACTGTGCAAAGCTATCTCTGCAGCGATTGAGCGACCGAGAATTCGCTGATCAATATTGCCAAACGGCCCCGGCACGAGGCTTCCCAACCAACCGGCCCAGGCTGGGGTATGAACGTTGCCGACAATGATGCCGGGACGAAAGATGGCGAGGCGGGTAAAACCGATGTTGCGGACGGTGTCTTCCTTCATGCCCATTACGCGGACATAGCGAAACCGGCTGCGGGCTGTGCTTCCTACCGCAGAAAGTAGGCAAAACTGGGCGATCCCGGCGTCATGGCAGCCACGCGCAAAGGCACCGACGACGCCGAGTTCAAGTCGTTGCAATTCTTCTTCGCTCCAGCGCATCGATCCAGAACCGACACCCACACAGCTCACAGCGCTGGCGGGACCTTGGCTTAAAACTTCGCCGGCAAGGGCGGCAGTGCGCTCGGCAAAGTCAGCAGCGCCGGTATCAAGAACGACGTTGCGCACCCGCGATCGCGCCGCAATGGGCTTTCTAGTGACCATCACCACTTCCCGGCATTCCGGAATTGCTAAGAGCTCCGCGACGGCTGCACCACCGACTTGCCCGGTCCCACCGAGGATAATTGCGGCGAAATTCTGCTTCATCATTAGAACCTTTGCTTGGGTAAGGATGCGACAGCCCCGTTCACCCCAGGAGAGAAGGATAGCTGGTCTCAATTCTAAATTTGAGCCAATGAGGCATCGCTTTCTCAATTAGCCGCTTAACAGTCATTATGGAGCCGCGCAGGGCGGGTGTCGCCATTCCCGATACCAGAAACTGGGTTCGAGGCCTTGACGCATCAAATAGATTTGACGGCCCGGCAAGCTATGACCGTGGTCTCTCTGGAGCTTCGTGCCCGTTATGGAGCGTGGTTCCGGCGTGCTGGCGATTCGTGATTTGGTGGCAGCTGGTGACAGCTTGATCCCGTTGGAGAGTTTACTAAACCGATGGCACCCGGGCCGAGTCCGTCAACTTCTAAGACGGAGGCAGTTCGATGGCAAAAGCGAGAGACAGGCGCAGAACATTGGATGGATTTGCGGAGATCAATCACGATGCTGCCGGCATCGATGTCGGCAACGCACAGCACTGGGTAGCTGTGCCGGCTGGACGGGATGCGGAGTCCGTAAGGATGTTCGGCTGTTTCACGGCAGATTTGCATGCCCTTGCAAATTGGTTGGAGCGTTGCGGGATCAAGACTGTAGCGTTGGAGTCCACAGGCGTTTATTGGATCGCCCTCTATGAAATTTTAGAGAGCAGGGGGTTCAAGGTCTGCGTCGTAAACGCTCGTCAAGCCAAGAACCTGCCAGGACGCAAGACGGATGTAAAGGACTGTCAGTGGTTGCAACAATTGCATACCTACGGGTTATTAGCCGCATCGTTCCGGCCACAGGGGGAGATCATCATCCTGCGTCGTTATCTCCGACATCGCGAAACGCTGGTGCAGGAAGCAGCAACCTGCATCCAGCGCATTCAGAAGGCACTCACGGAGATGAATCTACAGCTAGCTAACGTGATTAGCGATATCAGCGGCACAACCGGATTAAGAATCCTACGCGCGATCGTGGAAGGGGAACGGGATCCGCAGCGACTGGCTGCGATGCGAGACTGGCGCATCAAGGCCACACCAGATGAGGTCGCCAAGAGCTTGCTGGGAAATTGGCTGGGACGAGCTGATCTTTGTCGTGGGAGAGAATCTTGCGCTCTATGAGGTCTATCAACAGAAGGTCGAGCGTTGCGACTATCGAATTGAGCAACATCTGAAAAACATGTCCGCCCAGGTCGACAACAACACCAACCCTCTGCCGAAACCCCGAAAGGGAAAACGGTCCCATGGCAACGCTCCATCATTCGACCTGCGAAGCGAGCTTTATCGTGTGACTGGAACTGATCTGACGCAAATTGATGGTATCAACGTCGTGACTGCACAGGCGATTCTGGCAGACACAGGGACCGACATGAGTGCTTGGAGAACGGAAAAGCACTTTGTGTCCTGGCTTGGCCTATGTCCCGATCATCGAATCAGCGGCGGGAAGGTGCTTCAGCGAGGAACACGAAAAGTGATCAGCAGAGCAGCAACAGCGTTCCGGCTTGCGGCGAGCGCATTGCGCCGAAGTCAGAGTGCGTTAGGGGCCAAATACCGGCGCTTACAGAGCCGTCTGGGAGCACCCAAGGCAATCACCGCAATGGCTCATCACCTCGCGCGATTGTTTTACCGCATGATCAAGTACGGCTCAAAATATGTCGATCATGGCGCAGCAGCATACGAGGCAAAGTTCAAAGAGCAACAGTTGAGATGGCTTTCGAGAAAAGCCGCTGAACTCCATCTCTGCTTGGCACCCCTTCCGAATTCAGCCGTCTAGTTTCTGGAGAGTGACCGGCGCCGATGCGCTGATCGTGGGTTAGGCTGTGAGTTCAGAAGGACACACAGTTCAGAGCCACAAGCGGAAGGGGGCCGGTCATGAAGGAAAAGCTACGATTTTTAGGTTTGGATGTCCATGCCGAGACGATCGCCGTTGCGGTTGTGGAGCCAGATGGTGAGGTACGGAGCCTGGGAACGATTCAAAACCGCGCCGAGTCGATTCGCAAGATGATCAAGAAGCTTGGTCCAGCAGAGAAGCTGAGAGCCTGTTATGAAGCAGGTCCGACGGGTTACGTTGTGTACTGGCAGCTGGCGGAGTTGGGCATTCCGTGCGAGGTTGTGGCCCCCACGCTTGTACCGATCAAGGTGGGTGATCGGGTAAAGACGGATCGGCGGGACGCCGAGAAGTTGGCACGTTGCTATCGCTCCGGAGATCTGACGGCGGTATGAGTTCCGGATGAAGGTTCCGAGGCCTTGCGGGATCTGGTGCGTGCCCGCGAAGCAGCCAAGCAGGACCAGATGCGAGCGCGGCATCGGTTGAGTAAGTTTCTGCTGCGCTCCGGTCAGCGTCCGCCAACCGGCGTGAGGCCATGGACGCATCCTTATCTGATATGGGTAGCGCAGCTGCGCTTCCCACAGATCGCTCAAGAGGCCACGCGACAGGATTACCTGCACGAGGTCGAGCACATGCGGGAACGGGTGGCGCGTCTGGAGCAGGCCATCATGGAGGCGGTCAAGCTGGCCTCACCCGCGTTACAACAAGTCATCAACGATCTACAGGCATTGCGCGGTATCGCAGACATCTCGGCTGTGACCATTGCGGCCGAGTTGGGCCAGGTATCCCGCTTTGGCAGTGCTCGGCAACTGATGGGTTATTGCGGTGCTGTTCCAGCGAAGACTCCAGTGGCAAGCGAGTCAGACGCGGCGGTATCACCAAAACCGGCAACGCACACTTGCGACGAATCGTTGGCGAAGCAGCATGGAGCTATCGTCGTCCACCATGTATCTGGTATGGATTGCGCAGACGACAGGAGAGCATTTCAGAAGAGACCAAGGAGATTGCATGGAAAGCACAACACCGCTTGCACAAGCGCTATATGAAACTGGGCGCAGCTGGCAAGGCCTAGGGAAAGATCATTACTGCAGTTGCTCGTGAACTGCTGGGATTCATTTGGGCTATTGGAATCAGAGCAGAGACGACCGTCAGCCAGCGAACCGCAGCGTAAAAAGAACAAAAGCAAAGACAACAACTTTCCTAAGAAGGAAAAAAGCAAAAACCATGAACGGTGTCGCCCATCTCGAGCGCAGAGCCAGCAGCAGCCCAGGCAAGCACGAAGGAGAATCCTCGTTTGCCCTATGCGACAGGCTCGACCGGACTCGCGATAACAGTCAGAGGCAGCTCCCGACGGATCATGATTATGCGGTTTCGACCCGCGAATATCAGACTGATCAATCGTCGCCCAAATCTGCCCCGGCTGCTGCTCGCTCTGTTCTCGGGAAAAAGCAAAAACAGACAACTACAAAAACAACCCCACCGATTTCGCAAAGTTGACACGGTCACTCCATATCAGGGCAAAGCACTCATCCAGCCTCGGTTTAGGCTTCTGAGAATGATTAGTAACGAAAACGTCTTTCATCTGCTCAATAGGGGGCAATCCCAGTGAACCGATCCTCCTCGGAGCTGAAGGTCGTGTTCTTCTCCTCGACGACGCCGCGCTTCATGCGCGCTTAGACCCGGAGCAGTAGTCTCGATGCCGATATACTGGCAGCCCTGCTGTCAATAATGGGAAGCTGGCCTGAATGGTCATGCTGGACCGATTCGCGCTGTGTATGACCGAAAGGATGTGTATGCGAAAGATTCTAATTTTTCCTCTACTGCTGACAGCGGCTTTGCCGACGATTGCGCAAACGATGCCGCTGAGTCCTCGCGCAGAGATTGAAGCGTTCAATCGAAAGTTGGAGGATGCGACTAGGCGGATGGACAATGCAGCCATTGTAGCGCTGTGGGCGGACGACGGCATCAGCCTACTGCCTTCTACCAACCCGATCGTGGGGAAGGCGGCTATTGCCGCTTTCATCGACAGCGTCACGACCCAGATTAAAGGCGCCAAGATGGAGAAGTATGAGCTGGAGTGCTTTGCTATTGACGTGTCGGGCGACATAGCATCCGAATGGTGCAGCGAACATCAAGTAGTGGTTATGCCAGGAGATAAACCGCCTTTCAACGGACGTGGCAAGATGCTCTTTGTTTTGAGAAGGGGGCTAGATGGCAAATGGCGCCTGCAGCGTGAGATGTGGAATCAAGCAGAGGCGGATTAATGCTGGATGTTCGACGTCTAGTTTGTCTGATACTCGCCGGGTTCCGGATTGCCCGGGATCCGGGAGCAATGCCACGCTAAGGTGGAATCTTGGATCAGTTCCGCGATGCCGACTTGAGGTCGTGAAATATTCCTGACGAACTTACACCGAAACGGTAAGGAAGATCGGCTTCACCATCGCTTCAATCTTGGCAGCCATTTCCTCAGCGGGAATGCGATCGGGAGTCTGATACCACCGTCGCGCGGCCCCAAAAATGGCCCAGGCAGCCGTGGTTGCCAGCAGTTTGGGATCGGTGCCAGGTAACATCGCGTGATGCGCGGCACCTTCCAGAAACATACCCTCCACGACCGGGATGATTGAGCCTTCTAGGGGCATTTTAACCAACTGGCTAGGACAGCCCGTGGTCTCGGCGAGATAGTCGCAGACGCCTAGCGCGATGGCGCGCAGCGCCCCATCGCAGTCTGAGAAGGAAAGGCCGCGGCGCGCGATAAGGTTACGGAAGCGTGCGGCTGTCATGGCCTGCAGCAGGGCGTTCTTGTCGGGGTAATGGAGATAAAAGGTGGCCCGGTTTAGGGTGGCTTCATCGGCGATTTCCTGGATGGAGATATCGTCGAACTCCTTGCGGCCCAACAACCTAAGTAGCGACTCCATCAACATCTGACGGCTGCGGCGGACACGAGGGTCCGTGTTTTCCGCCGTATTGACGGGTTGGAATACGTCTGCCATTGCACTTAAAGCCTAGCTCTTTCTCCAGCATTAGATGTTTAATCGACACTCATCGATTTATTGAATCAACATATGTCTATTAAACATCATTTGTCGCATAGGAGATTTTTCGTATGCCCAAGCTTCTTCACATCGACTCGAGCCCACTGTATGTGCGATCCGTCTCGCGCCAACTTACCGACGCGTTCGTTACTCAATGGAAGTCTTCACACCCGAATGGTACGGTCGTCGACCGCGACCTTAACGCAACCATAATCCCGCCTGTCACCGCCGAATGGGTAGGCGCGGCCTACACACCGGAAGAAGCGCGCACTCCGCAACAGAAGGAACTGCTGGCGCTTTCGGACACGCTGCTCGCCGAACTGGAGCAGGCGGATGAGTACGTATTCGGCGTGCCGATGCATAACTTCGGTGTGCCCTCGGTGCTCAAGCTCTGGATCGACCAGATCGCGCGCGTGGGCAGGGCTTTTTCCTATGCAGATGGAACGCCGAAAGGACTGCTCACGGGCAAAAAGGCAACCTTTATCATCGCGACCGGCGGGATCTATGATGCGCAGACACAGATGGCCTCTTTCAACTTTGTGGAGCCCTATCTGCGGTCGGTCTTTGGATTCCTCGGCGTGACGGATGTGACTTTCCTCACGGCAGGCGGAACTGCGGCACTCAACTACGGGCAGGACCGTGATGCATTTCTAGCGCCGCATCTTCAGGCCGTGCAAACGCACGCGCGGGCGATCTAAGGGAGACGACACATGAAGATTGTTTCCGTGGTTGCGCGCTACCTGCTGGGATTGATATTCATTGTCTTTGCCCTGAACGGATTTCTCAACTTCATTCACCAGCCACCGCCGACAAATCCGCTTGCGATGCAGTTCTTTGTCGCCGTCAGCGCGTCGCATTTTGCGGCTTTTTTTTTCGCAGCGCAGTTGGTTGGCGGGCTGCTATTGCTTTCGGGCTTTTTTGTGCCGCTCGCCCTCACGGTGCTTGCGGCGGAGTTGTACAACATTCTCGCGTTTCATCTGACGCTTGCACCGGCGAGCATTGCTCCAGCACTGGCAGCATCTGTGCTCTGGGTCTTGGTCTTTGTGCAATATCGCGCAAGCTTCAGGGATGTTCTAGCCGCAAAACCTGTGCCACAGGAATAGTCTGCTTCGTTGCAGGGGAGGCCCAGCGCCTCCTCGCCGCGGAGCGTTTTCAGACAACACAGCACGGTTACCTGGCAAACGCATTTCCCGTCACTGCCGGGTTACTGACGAGAAGCCGATTTTCGGGGAGTAATCCCGGGAAAGCCTGAAACAAGCAGAAAACAGCACCGTTATTCGGATTCTTGTGCCACTACATGTATTGGCTGCTGGATTTAAAACAGTCTGTTTTCTAGAGCGCTCTTCCGGTAGCGTTTGAACCCGAAATAGAAACCTGACCAAAACCATTCGGCAACACAGTAGCCCGGCAGGTGACGTCGAAAATTGACAAAGTCCACATCGGCCGATCAGGACTTACCGCGTTCCGAGCCTCCAGAGGGGATTTAATGATTCCAGAAGGGAAAAATGCGGACGTAGTCCGCGCCTTGCGAGAACATTTGATGTAAAGAGTTCGAAGATATTCGTCGGATGACCAAAGGTCTCAGCTCGGACCTTGTTTTTCGTATTGTCGTGCAGGCCCTTTTAACCGAATCAATTCAATGCGATGTTGCGCGAAGCTGGCGAGAAGGAGTTCCAATTCAGCGGCCAGTCTCTCGGCCGAACACTGAGAGTGATGGACAGCATGGAGAAAGCTTTCCAGGAGATCTGCACCATTCGCCACCAACGCACGATGAACGAGAGGCAGGACGTTATGGTTCTCACACAATGCTAGTAGTGTGGGCCAATCTATGTCGCGTGGAGCAGAAAGGGGAGATCTGCGCAGGCACTCGATCAGTAGCTCTGCCTCCGGAATTGCCCCAAGACTGCTATCACCGGAATGCTCCAAAGCGGTCTGCATGAAGACTCTCTTAAGTGAGCATACATTAGGAATACATTAGGAATTGATAGACAACAGCTGCCCCTAACATTTGGAGTTTGTCCTCCCCAGCCATGCCGATGCCGCAGGGTTTTCCGAATAACTATTGAACGAGCGGGACTTAACCCTAAGCATCGGTGATTTACATGGAATGGAAGTAAGAGTGGAATGCAGATAGTGTCTCTGCCGACTCCCGCGACGACGAAAGGGGTAGGGAATTGGGCTGAAATAACCCTAGATGCGCCTTTAGATCGGCCAGATTGGTCAGCCATTCCCCGAAAGTATCTCGGCCCTCGGCAGTCGTAATCGCGGCGGATCGAATCGCAATCTGATGGTAGTCTCTAAGTTAGATTCTACGCGCCTGCTCCATCGCAATATATATGCAGCGTATCGCTCCCAGTACAGCTTGAATGTTCTGTAGCCGTCCGTTGACTCGATCGGGTCGGTGTTCCCAAAGAGTGCTTCAAGTCTTGTGATGGCGGCTCCGCGACTCGGTCTTTGTTGACCCACAGCCTCCTCAACCACGATCTTCAGGAAGTTGTCGCGGGGCTCCAACAGCTCTCGGAGGTAAACATAGTCGACTCTAACTGCATTGAGCCGACCTATTTCCGTAAGTCGCGTTTTGAGTAAGTTCGCGGTGGGACTCGTTTGAAGGTCCTCTTTTTCGGTTAACTCCTGCTCCAAAACCAAGATGGCCCCTTGCGAGGGCCATCTTGGCAGAGCGACCGCATAGTGCGAGTGGCGCCTAGTTCCTCTTGACTATTGGTGATTCGTTCGATTTCGGATCGCTTGAGATAATCTTGCTGTCGTCGCGAGCCGGTCCTTCTGGCATGGGCGATGGCTGCGTACTTGTCCTCGGTGGAAAGAGCGTGCCAGGATGCCTTGTCGAGAGATGATTTTGTACATCAGATTTGTTAAAGAAACTCATACCGTCTCCAGTCATTGTGCAATGTGAAAAGCGCTCGTCTGGAGCGAAGTAAGGAACAGCCGGAGGCGAGGAAGGACTACTTCTCTAAGGATACGCCACTAAGCTCTAACGTGCGCTTGGCAGGCAGTTAGGCTTAATCTGCAGTGGACCCGCTCCCACTCTAACTCGGTAGGTGCGACGCTTCAAGAGCGTGATCGTGCCGACATCTGCGGTTGTCCCTGGTTCAACTTCCATAAAGAGTCGCACCGCGAAAGCATCCGTAGTTTGGAGGTATCCAATCCGGTGCCCCCCGGTCGGCTCTCCATCGGTCAATTGTCGCTAATCACCTGTGTGTAAACTGTGCTGCAGCGCGAGCCTAGCGTCGTGATCGAACTGCCTGAAAAGTTTTTCAGGAACTACGACAGCGATTTGGATTGTCGGTTGGGAGTCCGAGCCAAGGGTAAGGGTAGCTGTCACCGTAAATGAATACCTATTCGGGCAACCCTATTCGCCGCAGTAAATCCGAGAATCTGGGATCGCCGTGGAGATTCTTCCACACCGGATCGACAGCCAGAAGAGTCAGTTCCCCCCCTTCGCGTGCTTCATAGGCCCTTTCCAGCCATTCGAATGCCTTGTCCTTTTCGCCGGCTAACGCATAGTCCTCGGCTATCATGGATGGCCCCAAGCGGACCCCCGCCTTTTCCATCTCATGCAGGTCCTGGGCGAGACGTTCTTTCCAATAGCCCTTTTCGCCTCCGCTCCTGAGCGCCCTTAGCACTCTGGCTGCTCTCTCGGATGCCTCCTGCGGCGTGAAACCTATTAGCAATTGGCCTTTCTCGTTCTCGTTGATTGCATCCTCAAATTTTCCCGTTATCTCCAAGAGGCTTGCGAGGTAAAGATGCGAGATCCCAAAGTTCGGGTCCAGCTCGATGGTGTGCTGGAATTGCTGGTAGGACTGCGAATAGTCGCCAGCCAGCAGGTAAGTTTCACCCAAGAAGTTGTTGATGGGCATTGAAAAGGGGTCCAGCTCGAGCGCCTTCCTGTTTTCCGCAATGGCTTCCGCCCGTCGGCTCATGGGCATCAGATAGCAATTGGAATAGAAAAAATGGGTATAGGCGGAATTCGGATTGAGCTCAATTGCCTTCTGAAACTCTGCTTTGGCGCCCGGAAGATCGAACTCGTAATGTGATTTTTCCATGCCAAGGGCGGCGTGGGCTTCGGCAAGCGAGGGATTCAACAAGATGGCTCTGGTTGCTGCCCCCCTGGCTTCGGGAAGGCTTTCCTTCGGAGAATATAGACCAACAATATTGCTGATGTTGTATGCGTCGGCCAAACCGGCGTAAGCCAGAGCAAAGCCCGGATCCGCAGCAGTGGCCGCATTAAAAAACTGAATGCTTTCGCGGATGGCGGCCGGTGTCCTCTGGTTCCAGTAGAAGCGGCCCTTCAGGTAAAGATCCATGGCCTCAGGGTTTACCGAGTGAATTTGTGACATCTCGAACTGGCGCTGCGGCGCAATGTTGACTTGCACCTGCTCGGCAATCGCTCTTCCGATCTCGTTCTGCACGTCGAGGAAATTACGCAGGCCTTGATCGTCATAACTTTGCGCCCAGAGGTGAGTCTGGTCGTTCACTCGAATCAACTGCGCGCTGATCCGAGCTCTCCCGTTTTCCCGCCGAACGCTTCCTTCAAGGATGTAGTCGACACCCAACTCGCGTCCTATCTCGCTGACGGTCTTGTCGGAGTGCTTGTAGACCATGGCGGAGGTGCGTGCGATGACTCCCAGCTGAGCGGGACTCAACTGACCAAGGTCGGTAATCGTCTCTTCCGTCAGGCCATCGCTGAAGTACTCCTGGGCCGGATCGTTGCTCAGGTTCTGAAAGGGCAGAACCGCAAGCATCTCCCGCTTTGCTGGGAGCGTCGCAGAAAGAGAGGAGCCGTGAGTCCGAGCGATCACCCTCGCCAGCATGAAAACCAGAGTTGCAGCCAAGGCAATCGAGAGCGTCCATATCCAGATACGACGGCTCGAGCGTGATGAAGCAGCACTGGAAACCGTCCTCGCGGGACGATCCCGCGCCTGAAGCTCGGCTTCCACTTCTGGGATGGTGGCCTCAGTATTCTTCAAATCCGGTTTGCCGGTTGAAAGCGCGCGCAAGCTGTTTCGGTTGGGCAGCTCGTTAACCGGAGCAATAAAGCGATAGCCGCGCCGTGGAATGGTTTCAATGAATCGCGGGTTGTCGGCCGAGTCGCCAAAGAGCACGCGCAGTTTCCGTATCGCGGTATTCAGCCCTTCATCGAAGCCGACGTAGGTATCGGCCGGCCAGAGCGTGGCCTGCATTTGTTCCCGGGTGACGATCTGACCCGGATCTTCGAGCAGCAAGGCGAGAACTCGAAAGGGTTGATCCTGAAGGGGCACTCGCCGCCCTTCGCGCAATACCTCACCGGAGGTCAGATCAACTTCGAAGAGCCCCGTAGTGATGCGGCGGCCGCTGTTTATGGGAGCATCCATACTTTCCATCCCGGGAGAACGCAATCTTAGCGCACGAACCCAGTTCAGGAAAGCCGATAAATCATTGTGCAGCTTTCTCTTAACAAGTCAGGCAGAGTTCAGCCCAAATCGATTGACTGCGCCCGTGCCGAGCGCTAAAAGAACACACACTACGCCCGCAGTTTCACCAGCGGAAACCCCAGACGTTGTTGTGGTAACACGGAGGATTGTTATGAGGAGAATCGTTAGTGTGCTAGCTATAGCCGTTGTCGGCAGCTTCTCGGCAGTTGCCAGCCAGGGTCAGCACGACCATGGCAGCTGCTCCAGTGAAACTATTAAGGGCGACTATGCGTTTCGCGTGTCGGGTGAGGTTTTCACCGCCGCAGGACTGGTCTACCGGGACGGCATTGCACTCACTCACTTCGATGGGGGGCACACTCTGACTCAAGTGGACTATGTCCTCGCGAACGGTGTTCCCGTGGCTGGGCCAACGGATCCCAACGGTTTCCACACCGATGAAATGGGTACGTATTCGGTCAACGAAAACTGCACCGGCGCAGCCGAGATCGACATGCCGACGCCGCCGGGAGGAACCAGTGGCGCCATCATCAAACTGTTCTTCGTCATCTCGGACGAGGGCCGTCAGCTGAACACGATTGTTACCAGTCTTACGCCACCAAACTCAACTCAGGCCGCTCCGGTCAACATTCATAGCGACGCGAGAAGGGTTCATAACGAGCCCTGGTAACAACATTTCATGGCCCGATGCGGCCGTTCACTCTCCGCGTTTTTCAACAAGTTTCGAAGGCGCGCTTTCTACGTTGGCGGGGCTAGATCGCCGAGGCCTCGGGCGTCGTTACACCAGTGGGTTGAAAGGAATGTCCCAAGCAGGCTGAAGACGGTGTGCTGCCGACCGTGCTTTTCCAACGAGCCTTTATCAGCGGTAACCAAACAGTGCATCCATCCGCGCTACGATCAGAGTTGCAACCGGGTCTCGTGGATTTAGTTGCTTCGCCTCGAAAAACTGTCTTCTAGCATGAGCCCAGCAGGCGGCATGTACGATTCTCATCCCGCCGATCTGGTCATAAGCCGTGTATTCGTCAGTTTGGAGAATGCCTTAGAACTGTCCCAGGAACCGCTTCGGTCCATCGCGTCCACGGCCTAGACGGAAATCGAACACCACGCTTCCTCCTGGTCGGCCGTACTGCCACAAATAGGCTTGATGATTCTTTCCTCGGCCCTCGCGCATCTGCACATCAACCGGGGCCTCATCCGCCTGAATGTAACTTCCGCTGATTAACTCTCGCCTCATTGCAGCGACCATAGGGATCAGCAACTCGCCGACTTTGAGGACCCAGCCGTCCAAAGTCGCTCGGCTGATTTCCAAGCCGATGTCTCTTTCCAGAATCATGCTCTGCCGATGCAGGGGTGTGTGATTGCACCACTTGCCGATGACCGTGTCGATGACGATCCGGTCGCTGGCCAGACACTTCTCGATAATCCGTGGTGGCAGCGAGGCTGAGACTACTCCGAGTTCCTCACACGACCGACAAGCCCGTTTCTCTCGTTTCGTGATCAGAACAAAATACTTCTCAGGCTCCACACCCAACTGGGAACTCTCCTCGACGCCCGCGGGACAGCACCACCGCCAGCCCACAACTCCGGTCCGTGTTGCGTCGGCGATGTCCTAGTGGCAGCTACTGCAAATCATCACGTTTTGCATGCAGAAGCCTAATCTTATAGATGAAACCCACCTCGGATGCGACGCCTCGATTACCATGGTGGTGTGTTCTGTGAGGGTGCGACGCTGCTGGATTCGGACTGGCGAAACCGAAGTCAAACCCCGATAAGGACGCCACCGCGATCGCCGAGTGTACGGTGCTGGGGACAGGGGCCGACATATCGCCGGAACAGGCACAAGGGAAGCCGCTTGACGAGCGTTCGAATATGATTCAGTTTTGGCGCGGTGCGGTGCGAGATGCTGTCAGGCAAGTGGGCGTTCGGCGCCAACTCCGTGCTCGAGACGTGCAACGCCGTGGTGCACGACGAGCCCGCCTCGCTCGAATCTCCGATGTCTGCTGTGCGAAGCGATGATGGCAAAACAACTATCGCAGAGATATCAGAGCATGGCCGAAGTGCGACGCGCTCTGGAACAGGGTGTAACGACGAAGCCCGCGGGCCGGATACCATCTATTGCTGGGCTTCCTTTTGCCAATCTGATGTTGTCCATGGCGTTGCTCGCCGGGCTCGGGTCGCACCCGGCGGAGGCGCAAAGCACCTGGCCTTTTTGGGATCAGTATGCTAAGCACTTTCTCAGCCCGCAGGCACGTGTCATTGATCCAGACCGCAATGATATGACGACATCAGAAGGGCAGAGCTATGCTTTGTTTTTCTCTCTAGTAGCCAATGATCGCTCCTCTTTCCAGAATATTCTGGCTTGGACCGATAACAACCTTGCGCGGGGCGATGTCTCAAAGAACCTTCCGGCGTGGAGCTGGGGTCGGAACAGCGACGGTTCATGGGGCGTGCTCGATCCGAACTCCGCTTCTGACTCAGATTTGTGGATCGCATACAGTCTGACCGAGGCTGGTACTCTGTGGGGAGAGCCCAACTATATCAGGAAGGGCAAGGAGCTTTTGTCGCTTATCGCTCAGACGGAAGTGGCAAACGTTCCGCATGCCGGCCCCGTGATGATCCCCGGTAAGACCGGCTTTCATCGCGGCTCCGATGAATGGGTTCTGAATCCAAGCTATCTGCCTCTGCCACTGCTGTTTGCCGCAAACCATTATGCGCCGCAGGGGCCCTGGAAGCAGATGGCGCTGAATCTTCCGAGGTGGCTGGCACAAGCTCATCCTGTCGGTTTTGCTATGGATTGGGTAAAATGCGATGCCAAGGGTTGTTCTCCCGCGGTTTGGCCAGAGAATTCCTCAGGACCTGCCCGGGGCAGCTACGACGCTATCCGCGTGTATCTCTGGGCAGGGATGACGGCGAAAGAAACGCCCGGAGCCGCGAAGGTGCTAGAGATGTTCTCGCCCATGTTGCGCTTTGTGAAGGCGCACTCCGTGTCACCTGAATCCGTGACGGCTGATGGAACTATCTTGAGCGCCTCCGGGCCAGCCTCTTTCTCGGCTGCGCTGATTCCTTTTGCAGTTAGCTCTGGGGAGCAGGGCGTGGCTGGGCGGTTGCAACAAAATGTTGAGGCGGAAATATCGAAGACGACGGGCCTGCTTGGAAACCCGCCCGCCTACTACGAACAGAACTTGGCGCTCTTTGGGCTGGGCTGGCAAGAGCATCGCTTTTGGTTTGCCCCTGACGGGACGCTTAGGGTCCAATGGAAAAAGTAGGCCGCTGTTATCACCAAACTATTTTGCGCGGAGCCCTTTGCGCCCTGCTGATGGGTGCTGACTCCGGATGCGTATGCTCAGTCCGCTGACCGTATTGCGCTGGATGATAGGTGGCATTTCTGAATAACCATTCGTGAGTCGATGGCTGACATGGACTTCTTCACCCTGCCGACGCTCACCTTTCCGCGTGCTTTACTGCTGCTTCGTCAGTGCCCATGATCGACGGCGCGTCCTTCACTGCAACGTCTCATCCTGACGGCGCGCACTGATAGGTAGCGGGAAGATGGCTGCATCGGCCCATCTCAGTGCATTGGTCCGCTATTAGGATTCTGGCTCAGGACAAAATTGGAACGAACACGGTCAACCGCACCGAAGGTGATTTCCCTCGAAGCGACCGTGCGCTTTCATCGGATCGCAAACGGCTGCTTCCCGGTCCAGTCCGGAACGGATTTCACAAAAAGGTCAGTGCTGGTTGGAATTCTGTCGACCATAAATTTCAATGTGAACCCTACGCTCTGTGCATAGTAGTCTCGAGCGTTGTTGGCGGTTGCGAACACGCCAAGATAGAGATGCGGAGATATGTGATATCCCACGCGGATATCGGCGTCGTAGTTGGGTGTAGTGCTCCTTGTGGATGGATAGATGCCATGAGAAACCACAGCGGAAGGGGGTGAAACCGGATAGAAAGGCGATGCGTCCTGCTGCAGGTATTGCATCCCTCCGCTGAATTTGATTTGGTACTCGGCGCGCGATTTGCGGGAATACCAGGAAATCGGTACGGATGCCAGATAGTATTGCTGCGGGCTGAAGTATCCGCCCTGCCCAAAGGAGAAGAAATTCAAGTTTTTGTCATAGTGCATGGCAGTGGCGTTAAGACCAAGGGTCAGTCCTTGCACAACTTGCCAATATAGTCCGGCATTTCCTGCCGCGCTCCAGTTATTGGGCACGTGCAGTCCCTGGATAAACGAAAAGTTAACCGACGCGTATTGGCCAATGGGTTTATAGAGGTCGCCGGATGCGCGTGCAGAATCGAATCTTGTAGTCACGGTATTGGAGACAACGCCTCCCCATCGAATGCCGGTGACCGGGTCGTGGGCACCGGCGTAAGAAAGCAAGCTGTCCTTGACGCTGTCGCGCACGCCGAGAAGTGTGAACCATCCATTGTGGGGTTCAAAGCGCACCCCGCCGATCAGATTGTGAACCGGGAATCCATGGGGAGAGGTTCCCACCGCCAATCCGAAGGTCTTTGTAGACAATTCGGCGAATCCGCTATAACCGAAGCTAGACTGCGAGCCGAACATTGTTTTTGCAGGCAGCGTCCCGAACATTAAACTCGAACTTCCGTTGGGAGTCCCCGCGTTGGCATAGACAGCGTGTCCTTCTATTCCAAATCGCACCCGGTCGGAGGTTGTGTACGCCGCTCCCACAAGCGTATCAGCGATAATGAGTTGATCAAAACCCGGGTTCCCAACTCTTCCTGACCCTGTTGCGCCTGTGCTAATCAGCGGAGTATTGCGGTTTTCCACTACTTCGGCCTCGTCTCGCATCTGCTGTTCCTGTTCTCTTCTCTGGGTCTCACCGGCTGAATTCTGACCGTCGGTTTCCTGGTCCGTTAAACTCTCATTGCGCGAGACGGCGAGTACCAGATTGATTGGCTGGACGCGCCCATTGCTGGCGGCCGTGCGTGCTCCCTGTGCCCTGCATGGCAGAGCCGACTGCAAGGAGTTCGGCACTTGGCCGGAGCCATCGTGAACGGCGAAAAAGTTTCCGCCTCCGGCATCCGCCAAGGGGTTCGCCAACGCGAGGGCTTTCGTCTGAGACGCTGACGAGCGCTGCTCGTGCATGGCCAACAGGGCCGACCTCAATTCGCGCTCACCTGCGTCGTAATTTCCGCGCGCGATATCCTGTCTGGCTTTCATGTGTATCAGTTCCAGATCGTTTGGAAAATTAATAAGCCCCAGGCGTAGGAAATGGCCGGCCAGGTCAGGCTCATGCGCGGAGAGGGCAACGCCGGCCGCCATTCGGTAGTCTCCCGTCTGGGCGCCCGCCATCCCCCATGATCGGAAGACCTCGAGTGCCTCCTGGTTTTCATGCCGCTTCAGATAGAGTGAGGCCAATGTGTAATGGATATTTCGATCGTCGGGATACTCGCGTGCTGCATCGGCGAGAATCGAAATGCCAGTTTGCGGGTTGGTCTCGAAAGCGCGTTCGGCGCGGCGGACACTAAAGGTGGAATAGAGCTCTTTAATTGCGTCGCGCTGTTTTGCGGTGAGGTCAATCCGCCTTTTATCATTGAACAGGAGATTACCGAGACCCGGCTCGTCCAGTGAAACGACCAGCATGGTCCAGGCAAGCTGGATATCCAGATCGACAGGCGGATCTTTGCGCCGGGTTGTATAGAGTGAACGTGCAGCCTGCAGGAGTGGAAGAGCGTCCTGAGGCTGGCCCGTGATCGAGTATGCGCTGGCCTCAAGGATGAGGAAGCTTGGGTCAGTTTCAAGTTGACTGCGGACCCCGGCCGGAATGCTGGGAATTTCAGCGACCAGCTTTCGGTCGGCTTGTTGTTGGTGCAGCGCAACTAGAAAGCCGCTCCAGGCGCCAGCGGAATTCATATCTTTCTGGATGATGTCCCGATAAAGGTTCTGCGCATCGCCGAAATTGCGTTTGCGCATCCAGATGTCCGCCAGTTGAAGCCGCGTGCCTGCGGCAGGCGGACGTCCTGCCATTTGGTCCAAAGCGAGCGAGCGGTTCAGGAAATCCTCCGCATCCTGACATCGTCCTTGCGTCGAGTAGAGGACAGCAACGGAGTTAAGAAACCCCGCGTGTTTCAGAGCCAGATCGTAGGAACTCTGGGGCATGGAGCGCACCGCCGTTATCGCCTTAGAGAAATCGCCGGTGCGCGTATATGCACCGACCAAGCCTTCCCACCCGCTCGGATTATCAGGATGGATCAGTGTTGTGTTCCTATAGATCTCGATGGCACGTCCTGTTTCATTTCGATCCATAAATGTGCCGGCTATGTGAAGACGAAAGCTGAGTGCGTCGTCGCTGTCGGAGTTCCTCGCGATCTCCAAGGCGCGCCGCAACAATTGATCGCCTTCGTTGGACTGATTTGCCTCATAGTGGACAAGCGCCATTTCAGAAAGATAGTCGGAACGGGCCTCGATCCGCTGCTTCACGGAGGAAGGGATTTGCTGTGAAGTCAAGATGGCACCTTGCAGCTCTTTCCCCTCCATCTGTGCCTGAATGAGGGCGAGCCAGCCTGATTCGTCATTGGGATTTGCCGCGGTGAGCCTCGCGTATATCTTCACGGCCGCAGGGTAGTCGCCGGAGTGTTCGGATGCATTCGCCAATCCCGCCAGCGCGTCTCTATTATCGGGATCCAGCAAGAGAGCACCCTGATATGCGGCGATCGCATCCTGGGGCCGATCATGATTCAGGGCCTCTGCGGCCCGGCTCATGACACCCCAGAATTTCGCGTTGTGATAACCATCGTCGACATCCTTTCGAGCAGGATCAAGTCTGCGCGCCTCGGCAAAGAGTTTCTCAGCGTCGTCGAATTTCCCCTCGTTTAACCACGCGAATCCCAGCCCAGCGATTGCGTCAGTATTGGTCGGTGCTTGATTCAATACTTGTTGGAACTTCGGTGCGGCCTCGGCAAATCTGCGTTCACGCAACAGAGCATTCGCCATCCCCAACAAGGCTTCGTTGTCCTTCGGGCGCAAAGTCAGCGCTTCCTTATAGGCCATGATGGCGGCATTAGTCTGGTTCTGTTGTTGAGCTGCGGTTCCACGCTCGATCACCAGCCAGAATCTCGCGGCATCGTACCCGTCGCGAACGTCCTGTCTTTGCGGAGCCAAAGCGCGCGCACGATCAAAAAGGCTCAGAGCTTCGCTAAAACTCTTTTGGTTGAGGCGAACATAGCCAAGTCCGGTAATCGCATTTACATCATTGGGTGACTGGCGGAGAACCTTGTTAAAGCTGGCGGCGGCTGTCTCCGCGTCTTTGCTCCGAAGCGCCTTGAAGCCGCGCTCTTTATCGGCATCGGCAATATCCTCCTGCTGTTTGGCACGAAAGGCCGCTGCGATTGACTGTAAGTCTGGGTCCGCATAGCGTTGAAGATACGTTTCAATTGGGATCAGTGCATCCGGGTTTTCCTTCTCCCACAGCAATGCCTGCCGCCACTGAACCCGAGCTTGCTCAACCATGCCAGGATTCTTGATCGACTCGAACAGACGGAGCCCCTCCATGCGCGTGTTGGGGCGGTAGGTAAGCACGGAGGCGAGCCACAGGCGATACGCTTCCTGGTTCGGATTTGTGGCGCAGAGTTGGCGGAGCTGAGAGATCGCCTCTTCCCTGCCGCCGGTGCTGGCCGCCTTAGTTTCATAGAACGGTTCGGCCCACCGCCCCAGCGGAGGCTGCTGCCCGCCAAGAACCTCGCGATAGATCTTCATGGCTTCGTCTGGTTTGTGTTGCATCGCGAGTCGTCCTGCCTCGTCGAGCCGATTGCGCTCTTCGGGCGTGAACACACGCAACTGCTCGACCGCAGCGATCTGGGGATCGCGAGGATTAATCGTGCGCAGGCGATCGAGGTAGGAATGTTCTTCGTCGATGTGGCCGTTCAGTTTGGCGTTACGGGCCAGACCAGCAATGGCTTCCGTCTGATTGGGATCCGCCAGCAGAACCTTGCGCCAGTTCTGAACCGCCAGCTCGATGCGGCCTCGCAACTCGAGTGAGCGTGCTTTCGCGAGCAGGATGTCGACTCCGCCTATTGTCTGTGACGGTGCAGATGCAGCCAGGGGCAATGCCAGCATCAACAGCAGATGGAAACGAATGAATTGTGTCATTGCGATACGCCTCGATTAGGTTTCCACGGTGCCAAACGTCGCTCGGCAACGCGCTCGGTGCTCCGACGCACCCAGGCAACGATCACTACTGCGAGCAATAGGACGAGTGGCGGAATCAGCCAGTAGTTTTCGATGAGAAGAACGGTGGTGTATTGATGGCGATCGAGCTCGCCCGCGCGATAGGCCTGCGTCCCTACGAGAAAAGATTCAAAGCGTCCATTGTGAGAGACTGCCACTCCGCCGTATACAGGGCCTTGGCGCTCCGAAGGTGCGATCAGCGCGCGTACGGCATCAATTGCCTTGGATGCGCCGGGAACAATGGTCACCACCAATCGGTCTGACCGCAACGGGGAAACGAAGCTTTCAACAAGCAAATCGAAGTTGGCGTCGGCGTCGAGCAAACGCCTTAACCGGCCACCATCATATTGCCGAAATGGCCATTCCGGATGCAGCAACAAAGTCCATGCCGCGCCTTCGTTTACGCGCAGATCAAGACCGGACAAAGCGAGAGGCATTCTCTCCGCCCACTTCGACAACAAGGGCTGCGAATCCGCCGTGCCGATCAGAACGAGGTCTTTATCCTGCACATGGTCCAGATGGTCAGCGCCGGTAACCGTGAGCCCAGACGCGAGCGCTCCGGTCTGGGCTCCAAAGAAACCTGCCATGTCCAGCAACGTTTCATATTCGGCTGGAGTTGGAGCTCTCGGCATGATAATTGCGGTTCGACTGAGGTCAGGCCACTTTGTGAAGGGGTAACCCGCATCCGCAAACAACTCCAGACGGGGCAGCACGACGGAATGCGGAATTCCACGAAGATCGAGCGTTGAGTCGCGATGAATCGCAAAGAACGGCCGCGCGTTTGGCGGCGGAGCATTGCGCTCGAAATAGAAGTCGACCGTGAGCGTGTTCGTGTATGCCAGCAGACTGCCCGTCGGGAGGCGAAAAACCTCTGACTCCTTGACCGGGCTGGAAGCCGGTTTCAGATGAATGCTATCGATATCTTTTCCATTCAGGCGCACGTGGACCATGGCTGACGATCCCTTCGGCGTTCCGCCGTGTTCGAACTTCAAAAGCAATGGAACGGATTGCCGGGCGCGCAGAAATAGGTCGGGCGGCAACCGAAAATACAGATTGATCGAACCTGTCCCCTGCAACTTTAAGCGCTCCTCCGTTGTGTAGGAGCCGATCGCAAAAGGCTTATCAACCTGAAGCCATCGTGGAGCGTCATATGCCTGCCTCGCGGGAATCTGAATGATTGGAGTGCGGACATATGCCCCATGCGGCATTTGGCTGTCGCTGGTCAGTGAGCGAGCGACGTCGAACAGATCTTCGGAATGATCCCCGGTAACGATCAGTAACTTGCCATAGGGGTCGCGAGGATTATCACACATCGCAAGAAGCGGACCCGGCTCCGATGGCAGTGAGAGGCCGGTGAGAACACGCGAGCCGCGCAACGCAAATACAACTGCATTTCCATTGGGGAACTCACCTACGCTGACGGGAAAGTGGACACCGCGTACGTCTGAAAGCACACCGAACCACGAAGCAACGAGTGCCGCGCCGCTCAGAGTGATTTCGTCAGGGGGGTCGCCGAAGACGAGTGGCAGACTCCAAGACCGTAATCCAGAAGGATCGAAGAATGGCAGCGGTACTAAAGAGAGCTCGTTCGCAAGCGGCAACCTTGTTCCGCTCAAATTGATGGTGCTGTGTGGATCGAGGATCACCCACGGCGCGGGTTTCGAAGCACAAGACGTGCAGGTCCCCTGAAGCTGGAAAGAGAGCGTGTTGTCGTTTGTCAATAAGTCAGTGGGCAGGGCGAACTCGGTCTGCTGCGCAGGTCCGGGGGAAAGGACGATCGATCCCACGTCTGCACCATTCAGCGTAAGTTCAAGCCGGGCTTCATTCCCACGCAGACTGGGCGTAGCGTAATTGAATCTCAAGGTCGCATTCGTCGTAACCTTGGTGACTGGCTCACCGAAAAAGAAGTTCAGTGACGCTCCCCTCCCCTGCAATGACAGGTCTTTGGCCTCACCTGCAATCCCCAGTTCAAAGTCATCGTGAAAGTTGGCCGGCTGGATGGCGTCGGCGTGTTTGGCTTTTGTGTTCAGCCCTCGGGACTGAGGATTCGAGGACTGAGCGTGAAAAGGAAGGAGGATGCATGCGAGCAGCAGAATTGGAACGACAAGGGAAGCGGCCTCGCTCTTGCGCCTCCCCGGCAGCGTATCCGGCTCGGCTTCAGTGGAGGGCATGAATAGTCCGATCGGCACGATCGCCAGTCCTCGTATTGCCAGCATGAAGATGACCAGTAAGCTGCGCAACGGTCGATCGCTTGGCTCCGAGGCGGACAACGATCGGCGGAATCTCCAGCGCGAATACATCAGACTTTCAATGTGCTGCTCCTGCTCATCTGTGAGTTCGGGCAAGAAAAGATGCTGGCGCCTCCCCGCGGAATGCGCCACCAAAGCAGGAATCTCGCAAGTCGATCTGCCGTCATCGAGGGCCAGTAGAACAGACGAGCCCTGAGCTAGTTCTAAGGATTCCTCAACCTTCACCGTCGCACCGCGGCGCTACCCAGGGGAGGATGTCCGGTTCGTGCGCCAGCAGAATCACCCATGACGAGCTTCAAGTTTCAACCAAGCCGGCACCCTTGCACGCAGACACGCCCCGGCTCGCAGTCGCCGGCGCTCCCATGCCGCCGAAGCTGCTACCGACAAGATCATCGTGCTGTACATCGTCCATGCAGCGTTCATGATAATCGTGTCTCGATGTGCAGGATCGGCAACGAAGCGACGCTCCGCCATCAGCAGGCCCGCCACGTTCAACGCCAAAAGAATCAGGTAGGGCAAGGCGATCCGCCGGTTGAAGTAGGAACGCCGAATGATCCCGCCCTTGCTTGTAACGTTGAAACGTCCCAGGCGCGGATTGATGAGTGCCAGCAGCGTGGGGAAAAGAATGTACGGCGCCAATACAACCTCATAGATCTCGTTCCAAAACGAATAACGGTAGCGCCCTTGAATGCGTGAATTCGTCAGCGTTGAAAGGACGAGGTGAGGAAAGGCGTACGCCAGAATTGCCCATGTGTAGCCATAGATGTTCACCTTGCCAAACAAGAGGTAGACCAGAGGCACAGTCAGAAAGATCAAGCGAGGTAATGCAAATAGAAAATGGGTGGTCGCATTGAAGTAGCAAAGTCTTTGAGAAAGCGAAAGTCCGGATGCAAACAGCGGATTCTCAAGACGGAGAATCTGGGTCATGCCACGCGCCCAGCGAATGCGCTGACCGATGTGCGCGGCCAGGCTCTCTGTAGCCAGCCCGGCGGCCTGCGGAATGTTGATATAAGCAGTGTTCCAACTATGCCGCTGCAAACGCACGGCGGTATGGGCATCTTCGGTCACAGTCTCTATTGCAATCCCGCCGATTTCGTCGAGCGCACGGCGCCGCAGTACCGCACACGATCCGCAGAAGAAGCTTGCATTCCAAAGATCGTTACCGTCCTGCACCAGGCGGTGAAACAGTTCGTCTTCGTTTGGGACTCTGCGGAATTGCCCCAGGTTTCGCTCAAACGGATCCGGGGAGTAAAACTGATGCGGAGTCTGCACCAGTCCAAGACGTGGGTCATGAAGAAACCAGCCCAATGTCATTTCCAGGAACGAGCGTGCCGGGACGTGGTCCGAATCAAAGACAGCAACGAATTCGCCGCTCGACTTCCGCAGGGCATGATTGATGTTTCCGGCCTTGGCATGCGCGTTATCGCCACGGGCAAGGTATTCCACACCAACCTGTGCGGCAAACTCGCGGAACTCCTCTCTCCGCCCATCGTCGAGTAATAGGACTCTCATCTTTTCGGCTGGATACCGGATCGCCTTGGCGGCGATGACCGTGGCACACACGACGTGAAGGGGTTCGTTATAGGTGGGTACAAGGACATCAACGGTTGGCCAATCGGCCGGGTCACCGGCAAGAGGCAGTGGAGGCCGTTTCAAGGGGCGTAGAGTCTGGAAATAGCCGAGAATCAGCGTGGAGAAAGCAAAGAATTCAGCCGCCAAGAGCAGCAACACAGGAATCGTGTCCCATCGGTGGATGTGATCCGCACTTGTGATTCCTTCCCACGTCTGAATCACGCGCCAATACCCGTAGCGCAGAGTACTGAAGACAGAGACTGTCATCAGAATCATGGTTACGCTGATCGAGCGCGAACTGGTGTTCAGGAATACTCCAAGCAGAATCAGCACCGCGCCAAAGATTGCTTGTTCCCGCCAGGCAAGCGGAAGGATGAGCAGCGGGCCGAGCACGGCAGACGCAGCCAAGGCCAACAGTCCTGAGAGAACCAATCCGAGGTGCGAGGTCCACTTGGATCGAGTAACAGATCCGATCATGCGGGCTACCTCAACCCATGCTATGAACGTGCGTTCGGGCGCGTCGGTGTAAATTTGCAGAAGAACTAAAAGCTCTAGCTCGCTTCGTACCTGGCTGAGAGGCCGTCAGTTCTTGATGAAAATCACCGCGAGAGAGTTTCCGATCAATCAGGACAAACGATGATTAAATGTCTTCCGCCTAAATACTGAAAACCAACCTCGTAGTCTTAATCGATTAAGACATAATTAAAATAAAAGTCTTAACGTGCTAAGACTTGATTTGTCAAGGGGCCTCGCCGAACAGGCGTTTCTATCGACGATTGAGGATATGTAACTTAGCCACGGCCCAACTTCGTCGTCGCGGACGAGAACTGTCCGGATGGCTCCTACTGACGCATCGTGCGGACAAGATGAGATCCGACCTTGGAGAAGCTCACCTTAACTGAGCGAATTGCCCAACCGCCGAATTTCGGGATGAAACGCCACGGTGCGGAACGCTGTTTAGGGTTAGGCTGGGTTTGCGGTTGAGATGGACCCGACACTGCCGAGACGCTACGCCGGGTTTTCGGCGTGGATGAAGTGGACCGGGAGTGTACGTGTTGAACCTTGGCTTCTGAAACCGGCAATTTTTGTCGTTGTAACACGCGCTTTGGCTCAGCATACGAGACCGGTTGAGGCTGGGGTGGAGTTTCTGAGATCACAGCTGCCGTGTATGGCGGCACCTCAATCGCGGACGAAGTGGGAGTAAAGGTCGCTTCCGGCACCAGCCTTATCGCAAGGATGAGTGAGATCGCGGCAAGGCATGCGAACGCAGCCCTTTCGTTCGCGGAATACTGCAGTTGGGGTGGCGATACCATCGCGCGAACCCTTGTGCCGAGTAAAGATGGCGGGGAAAGAAAATCTATCGGGCCGGCGAACTCTTCTCCGGAAAGCCAATAGCTTGCCAACGTCGTCAGGCAGGCTGCATATTCGAGGCGACATCCATCCGAGCGGTCTACAGACGCTTGATCGCAGACCAGTTCGCGATCCCATCGCAGGTGACGTCGAACACGCCACGCTGCAGGATGGAAGAAAACAAGATAACAGCCAAGAGTCGCCAGTCTGTCGCAGAGATAATCCCGCCGCCGAACATGCATCAATTCGTGCCGAAGAATGCCGACGAGTTGTGGAGTCTCCAGTCGAGAAAGGAACTCGTCGGGCAGCAGGATTTTGGGGTGTCTCCACCCAGCAGCGGCAGGCGAGCGGAGGCGCGGGACGAGCCGTAATTCACAGTGAGGTACTTGAATACCCGTACGGACCGATTCGAAAAGTGACGAAAGTGAATCGGAAGCTGGCTGTGAAGTCCGCAAGAGAGTCCTCAATTGCCAGAATCGGGCGCAAAAACTCAGCAAGAAGAAGGCGAGGACTCCGACATATGTCCAACACAAGCCGGCCAGAATCGTCGAAAAGTAGGGTGTCAAAGCAAAATTGAACGTCCACGACCTATGGGTCTCTGAAACGCCTCGAAAGGCCTCGCTAACGGAGCCAGTTGAGGCTGACAAACGGGACAGCAGGAGCAAACCCAACCATGCTGCTACCATCCCTCCGAGAAAGACGCCCCATAGCCGAAATCGGAATTTAGGATCCCGGACGAACCGACACAGGAGCCACAAGAGCATGTATCCAGCTGCGGACTGAAGCAGATACGTGAACCACAGACTCGAAAGCGCCGATGCAGTTTCACTGCTCATATAGCTCCTGGGCGCGGCCGTGAATCCAACTCAATGTCAGCCTACGACAGCTCCTTACGTCGATTGCGGACTAATCCTTCGAGCTTGCGCAATTCTTCCCGACTGATGCGCTCATCGCTCAAGAGCTCCACGAGCAGTTCCGATCGGGAGCCCGTAAAGTACCTGGCCAGCAAATGACGAATGGAGAGACTGTGGACATCACTGCGACTGATCAGTGGGCGGAAGACAAACGCCCGGCCCTCTTGTCTGTGATCCACTTCTCCCTTGCGCTCCATGATCCGTAGCCAGGCTTGAACAGTTTTGTAGTTTGGAGGTGGATCCTCGCCCGATGCCAGCACAATGTCCTCGATGGTCCCCTCGCGAATTCGCCACAGAACTTGCAACAAGCGAAGCTCCCCCGGCGTGGGGAGTTCTACCTTCTTACTTTGCCGTTTCTTTCCCATCGCTAGAGAGATTGTGCAACTAGGCTCGCGTAAGATCAAGCTTTTCGCGGACCGGCCTTGGCCAACTGCCCAAGGCGCACCGGAGATCTCCTGGTTCTCGCCCATTTCCTTGCGGCCGACTCCTCCATGGCCGGAGGAAGGGATGGTTCGGGCAGTAGAGCCAGCGCATGATTGCTCGCGGGGCTATCGCATAGTCCAGATATGATTAAAAAATGGCAATTTCCGCGCCCGAGCAAAAGAAAGTTCTATCACGACGCGATTTTCTGAAGATTGCCGGGCTGTCCGTTGTCGGCGCTGTCGCTCTGCCTTTGTATGCTGCGGAGATTTCGCGGCACGAGGTAAGCATTGAACGGCTTACGATTCGCCTACCACGTTTGCCGGAAGCGTTTATCGGCTTGAAGATCGCACAGGTTTCTGATTTTCACTATGCGGATTTCACAGAGCCGTTTTTTGTCAGGCGAGTGGTGAATGAAGTGAACCGGCTGAATCCCGATGTTGTGACCTTCACCGGCGACTACATTACCAACGGCTTTTGGTCCATCGAGGAGACGATAAATTTCGCTTACAGGTGCGCGGAGATAATGAGTGGGGTTGAGAGTTCAGAGCGCTACGCAGTGCTGGGCAACCACGACTGTGCGCTTGCGGCATACATACCCGGGGTGACCGATGCCCTGGAGACGCACGGCATTCCGGTGCTCGACAATCGAGCGGTTCCGCTGGAAAGGGCAGGCAGCCGCCTGTGGTTTGCAGGCGTGGGAAGCGCCGTCTGTCATCGGACAAAGCTCGACAAGGCGATTCCGACGGCGTCCCGCAAGGACGGCGAGCCGGTGATTCTGCTGGCGCACGAACCGGACATCCTCCCCTGGGTAGCGCCGCGGCAGGATGTAGATCTGATGCTCTCCGGCCATACACACGGTGGTCAGGTGCGCATTCCGTTTTTGCCGCCGATGTTCCTGCCGTGGATGGGCCAGAAGTTTGTGGAGGGACTGTATCAACTGGACTCGACGCAACTCTACGTCAACCGCGGCGTAGGGACGGTCAATCTGCCCCTCCGCTTCAATTGTCCGCCGGAGATCACGCTGATCACGCTGGCGTGAGATACGCGCGTCAGTTTTTCGAGCCTAGCTACTCTGATCGCAGCGCGGTCAATGGATCGATACTCGCTGCCCGTCGTGACGGAATCACGCTCGCGGCAATTGCGACCAGCGCTACGCCCAGTGCTGAGAAGACATAGCTCGTCACATCGTATGGCTTCACTCCATATAGAGTTGAGGTCAGCGCCCTTCCCACCAGCAGCGCGAGCGGAATGCCAATCGTTACGCCAAACGCTGTGAGCCTCAGGCTATCGCGCAGCACCATCCACACCACCTGGCTGCGCTGCGCGCCCACGGCGATGCGCACGCCAATCTCAACGGTGCGGTGGTTCACGCGATAGGCCAGAGTTCCATAAAGCCCCGTCGCCACCAGGACCACCGCCAGAAAGCCGAAGAACCCAGCGAGCCGCGCAAAGAGAATCTGCCGGGAGATGGTCAGATCATATTGCGCGCGTTGCGTCATCGGCTGAATCAACGGCAGGTTGGGATCCATCTGCTGCACGGCTTTGCGCGCCGACGGCAGAATGGCCAACGGATCGCCCTGGACGCGCATTTCGACATGCATTTTGCCGATGATCGGAATCTGGGCGTACATGTACCAAGCCATGGGGATCGGCTCTTCGTCGATACTTCGATATTTATGGTCCTTGACCACGCCGACGATCGTCATGTTCCAGTTGATGCCGGTCGGTCCAACAACATGCCCTAGAGGATTCTGATTCGGCAGAAAGCGTTTCGCAAACTCCTCATTGACAATGCCGACATGCGGCGACGCCGCAGTATCGGAATCGGCAAAGTCGCGGCCCGCAATCACGGGCACGCCGAGAGTGGTGAAGAAGTCCGGACCCACGACATTGCTGCGCACCGTTCTCGCTGCGCCGTTCGCCACGTCGGGCAGCTTGCCATCAACTTTCATATCGCTGTTCTCCGACCACCCAGAACCAAGGCGCTCATCCATGATGGTCACGGCTTCCACACCCGGCAGAATACGCAGCTTCCTCATCAGCTCCTGGTAAAACGCGACACCTTCGGGAACCGACTTTATGTCTGGCTTCACTCCAAAGACGACAAGGCCTTCGACGCGCATTCCCAGAGGAGTGTTTTCCAGGTTACGCAGCGTGCGGACCAGCAGGCCTCCGCCAACCAGCAGCACCACGCACAGCGCCATTTGCAACGTGACGATGATCTTGCTCGTGCGCGATTTTCCTGCATCGGTATCGGAAGTCGCCGCGGATGTCTTCAGTGCCAGGGCTGGCCCGGCCGACAGCACAACCCGCAAA
>Ga0206981_10080_pt1 | contig 28240 bp, 32 predicted proteins | sample Alteio_BWMinCont_17_FD_153312 | JGI IMG/M metagenome (GOLD analysis project Ga0206981, IMG submission 153312) | Enriched cells from forest soil in Barre Woods Harvard Forest LTER site, Petersham, Massachusetts, United States -... | ecosystem: Environmental > Terrestrial > Soil > Temperate forest >... | reverse complement strand
CTTATTATTATCACGGGTGTAGCTGTAACACCCGGAGCCAGCGGATGATGTAGCCAAGAAGAGATTCAAACTAAAGGCCATCATCCAGAAAAGATGATGGCCTTTAGTTTTTTGCGACGATTTGTCATCCCGAGCAACGCGAGGGATCCAAGTTCTCAGTGCGGCCGAGGAAACCGAGATTCCTCGTCGCTTCGCTCCTCGGAATGACAGGTTCTTTGGCGAGGGATGGATAAAGATGGAGCGTCAATGAGCAAACGAAAACTCAATAGCGCGGCACTTACGCAAGGGCCTAGTCGCGCGCCCGCCCGCGCCATGTTGAAAGCTGTGGGATTCACGGATGAAGACCTGCGACGTCCTTTGATTGGGGTGGCCAATACGTGGATTGAAATCGGTCCTTGCAACCATCACCTGCGAGAGCTTGCGGCGTCCGTCAAGCAAGGCATTCGGTCGGCTGGAGGCACGCCGATGGAGTTCAACACGGTTTCCATTTCCGACGGAATCACCATGGGGACCGAGGGCATGCGTACATCGCTGGTCAGCCGCGAGGTGATTGCGGATTCGATTGAGTTGGTGGCGCGGGGCAATCAGTTCGACGGCATGGTGGCGCTGGTGGGATGCGACAAAACTATCCCTGGAGCACTCATGGCACTTGCGCGGTTGAATCTTCCGGGCCTCGTGCTCTACGGCGGTTCGATTGCACCCGGCAACTTCCACGGGAAGGATGTCACCATTCAAGACGTATTCGAAGCTGTGGGTGCCCATGCGCAGAAGCGCATGAGTGATGCGGATTTGTTGGCGATGGAGAACAGCGCATGTCCGGGAGCGGGCGCATGCGGCGGGCAGTTTACGGCCAACACGATGGCGATGGTCTGTGAGTTTCTCGGGCTTTCGCTGATGGGCAGCGCTAGCGTCCCGGCGTTGGATGCGAGGAAGCCGGAAGTTGCTCAAGCTGCGGGCGCGAAGGTCATGGAGTTGCTAAAGCGCGATCTGCGTCCGCGGCAGATTCTCAATCGTGATGCTTTTGAGAACGCGATTGCCAGTGTGGCTGCAACTGGTGGATCAACTAATGCGGTGTTGCATTTGCTGGCGGTTGCGTTCGAGGCCGGGGTGGACCTCTCTTTGGACGACTTTGATCGCGTTTCGGAGCGTGTGCCGCTGCTCGCCGATCTCAAACCTGGAGGAAGGTTTGTCGCGACGGATTTGTATCACGCGGGCGGCACCGCGTTGGTGGCGAAGCGGCTTCATGAGGCGGGGCTGTTGCACGGGGACGCGCTTACTGTCAGCGGCAAGAGCATTGCGGAAGAGGCGCAGGGTGCGGTCGAAGCGGCGGCGCAGGAGGTGGTGCGTCCGCTCAGTCGTCCCATTAAGCCGACCGGTGGCCTTGTGATCTTGAAAGGCAATCTCGCTCCGGAGGGATGCGTGGTCAAGGTTGCAGGACATCAGCACGTTCATCATCGAGGACCGGCGCGCGTTTTCGATAGTGAAGAAACGGCGTTCGCGGCGGTACAGCAAGCGCAAATTCGCGCTGGAGATGTGCTGGTCATTCGCTATGAAGGCCCCCGCGGCGGACCTGGCATGCGCGAGATGCTGGGCGTAACGGCAGCGCTGGTGGGCGCGGGCCTGGGCGACGCGGTGGCTTTGCTTACCGACGGCCGTTTTTCCGGAGCTACGCATGGATTGATGGCCGGCCATGTTGCGCCGGAAGCAGCTTGCGGCGGACCCATTGCTGCGCTTCGCGATGGCGACATCGTAGTCTTTGATATCGCGCGGCGTGAACTTCGCGTGGAGATTTCTGATGGAGAGATCCGGAAACGGCTTGTCTCGTGGCAACAACCGGAAGCACGCTACCGGACCGGAGTCATGGCGAAATACGCGCGGCAGGTGTCATCGGCCGCGCTGGGCGCGGTTACGAATTAGGTGTGAAGTTCCTTTGTGTACCTCTGTGTCCTTTGTGGTTCTAGCATTTGAACTTCATTAACCACAAAGGACACAGGGGTACACAAAGGAACGATCTCACGGAGCCCTTAGGTACGCGAGGAGCTTATGAAGAAAAGCGGTGGAGAGATTATCTGGGAATGCCTGAAGCGGGAAGGCGTGAAGCACATCTTCGGATATCCGGGTGGAGCGATTCTCCCAGCCTACGATGCGCTTTGCAAATACCCGGAGATTCACCACGTGCTGGTGCGCCACGAACAGGGCGCGGCTCACATGGCGGACGGTTACGCACGCGCGGGCGGCGGAGTTGGTGTCGCCATTGCAACATCTGGACCCGGCGCGACCAACTTGGTTACCGGCATTGCCACGGCGATGATGGACTCGTCGCCCATCGTCTGCATCACCGGGCAAGTGGGCAGCAAGCTGATCGGTTACGACGCTTTTCAGGAGACGGATATTACTGGCATCACGCTGCCGATCACCAAGCATAACTACCTTGTCACCCGGGCCGAAGATCTTGCGGCTGCGATGCGCGAGGCTTTCTGGTTGGCGAAGTCGGGACGGCCGGGGCCGGTGCTGATCGATGTCACCAAAGATGCCCAGCAGGCGAGTTGCGAGTTCGATTGGGATGGGGCTGAACCCCGCCACCGTAATCGTTGTCTCGCGGCCAGTTCTGCCGCGCCTCAATATGGTGACGCCCTCGGGTTGATCAACTGTGCGAAGCGGCCCGTGATCCTGGCGGGGCACGGCATCCTGCTCTCGGACGCGATGCGCGAAGTTTGTGCGCTTGCCGAACGCGCCCACATTCCCGTAGCGATGACGCTGCTTGGCATTGGTTCTTTCCCCGCTTCTCATCCGCTGAATCTTGGGATGATGGGCATGCACGGCGAGGCCTGGGTCAACACGGCAATTCAAGAGGCGGATCTGCTGCTCGCACTCGGTATGCGCTTTGACGATCGCGTCACCGGCAACCTCAAAACCTATGCGCCCATGGCGAAGAAAATTCACGTCGAGATCGATCAGGCTGAGGTTAACAAGAACGTCAAGATTGACGTGGCACTGATCGGAGATTTGCGGGAGGTGTTGTGTGAGCTTTTGCCGCGCGTCGACTCCGGCAATCGGGAGCCTTGGTTGTCGCGAATTCAAGAACTGAAAGGCGACTCGGCAGTGCGCGACATCCAGAATTTGCCCGACGATGGCCATCTCTACGCCGCGCATGTGGTGAATGACCTGTGGCGTGAGACAGGCGGGGACGCCGTCGTGGTCACCGACGTTGGCCAGCACCAGATGTGGGAAGCGCAGTATTACAAACACGACAAGCCGCGCACGCTGATCACTTCCGGCGGCTTGGGCACGATGGGCTTCGCTCTGCCTGCCGCGATCGGCGCCAAGTTCGCGCGGCCCGACGCAGAGGTTTGGGTCGTGGCCGGGGATGGCGGCTTTCAAATGACAATGGCAGAGCTGGCAACGATCTCGCAGGAGAAGTTGGAGATCAAAGTTGCCATCATCAACAACGGCTATCTCGGCATGGTGCGGCAGTGGCAGGAATTCTTTTATGAACGGCGCTACAAAGCTACGCCGCTGTACAGTCCGGATTTTGTGAGACTTGCCGAGGCTTTCGACTTGCACGGCGTGGCTGTTCAGAAGCGCGCCGAGGTTGTGCCTGCGATTCGCGAGGCGCGCGAGCATCGTGGCACTTACGTGATTAACTTTTGCGTGGAGCAGGAGGACTCTGTCTTCCCCATGGTGCCTGCGGGTGCCGACCTTCACGCGATGATTCGCCGTCCCAGTCCATTGGTTGAAACTGCGCAAGACTTGTGAGGAAACATGCTGATGACACTAGTGGTGCAGGTCGAGAACAAGCCCGGAGTTCTGAACCGGGTGGCATCGCTTTTTCGGCGGCGCGGTTTCAATATCGAGTCGCTCACAGTCGGGCATACGGAAAAGCCGGGAGTCTCGCGCATGACCATCGTGGTCGATACCGACGAAGCTGGCGCTCTTCGGATCGAAGCCAATTTGTACAAGCTGGCGCACGTGCAGCGAGTCGAAAACGTGACGGCTACCCCGTCGGTGTTTCGCGATCTGGCCATGATCAAAGTGGCTGCGACCCCGGAAACACGGGCTGAGATCATGCAACTGGCGCACGTGTTTCGCGCCCGCATCGTCGATGTGAATAGTGAGTCGCTGGTGATCGAGACGACCGGCACAGAAGACAAGATCGACGGCTTGGTTGAGATATTGCGTGGCTTCGGGATTCTTGAGATGGCGCGAACTGGACGCCTCGCGATGACCCGCGGTCCCCGGCCCGAGGCCTCGACCGGTGTATCCGGGCAAGACGATTCGCTGGAGGACGAATCCGTATCGTATTCGGTCTAGTTTTCGCAGCGCCGCCATCTCGGCGGCTGTCTTGGTGGGGTCCTCGCCCCGCTGGCGAGGGCAGGATGCCCTCGCGACAGCCGGCAAGATGCCGGCGCTACAAATGAAGAGTGGAGGTAAGTATGGAAAACCTGAAACAGAAGTTAGAGAAAACCCTGGAAGAACATCAGCGCGAGAGCGGACTACACATGATTGGAGGCCGTGAGCGACTAGTGGCGCGGCTTCTGAAGGTGCTGGATCCGTCCCTTCATGGCTCGGGAAATGCGGATCATAGCCCGTCCGATGAAGACGGCCGCTGCTGTCAATAACCGGTCGAGTGAGCCAGCCACGCTGTGCACATCCGATCCAACACAAAAAAGGAGAATACAAATGGCAAAAATGTATTACGACAAAGATGCTGACCTGAGCCTCATTCGTGGCAAAAAAGTCGCAGTGATCGGCTACGGTTCACAGGGTCATGCACACGCATTGAATCTTCGCGACAGCGGAGTCGAAGTCGTGGTGGCGCTGCACCCGACCAGCAAATCACGGGCTCGCGCTGAAGCGGAGGGCCTGCGCGTGGTTTCCCCCGCCGAAGCCGCGGTTTGGGCGGATGTGATCGTATTCCTGGCGCCCGACACAACCCAGCCGGGGCTGTACCGCGACGCGGTTGCGCCTCACCTTACAGCGAGAAAGACACTGTTCTTCGCACACGGTTTTAACATCCATTTCGCAACCATCCAACCGCCTGCCGACGTGGATGTGATCATGATTGCCCCGAAGTCGCCCGGCCATCGTGTCCGCGAGGTGTTTGTCGACGGCGGTGGAACCCCCGCGTTGCTCGCCGTATATCAGGACGCAAGCGGATCGGCGAAGGCCTTGGCTCTTTCCTACGCAAGAGCGCTGGGAAGCACGCGTGCCGGCGTCATCGAGACCACCTTCGGCGAAGAAACCGAAACCGACCTTTTCGGCGAGCAGGCCGTTCTCTGCGGCGGCGTAAGTGCGCTCGTTAAAGCTGGTTTCGAAACTCTGGTCGAAGCTGGATACCAGCCCGAGATCGCTTACTTCGAGTGCATGCACGAGCTGAAGCTGATTGTGGACCTGATGTACCGTGGCGGCCTGAATTACATGCGGTACTCCATCAGCGATACAGCCGAGCACGGAGATTACACTGGCGGGCCGCAGTTGATCACCGAGGAGACGCGGAAAACTATGCGCCGCATGCTGGGCGAGATTCAGCGCGGCGAATACGCTCGCAAGTGGATTGCGGAAAACGAAGCTGGGCGGCCGTGGTTCAACGACACTCGCAAGCGCGAGCAAACTCATCCCATCGAGCAAGTCGGAGCTGAGTTGCGCGAGCACATGTCTTTCCTGGATCCGGTGCGGATCACAGCGGAAGAAACACTGGAGAAGGCGGCGCAGCCAGCAGCCGAGTTTGTAGCCAGCGGCACTGACTGATCCGAAAGGTAAAGAGGTCGAATCTATGCATGTCTATGACTGGAACTCGATGCAACCGGAGGCGGTGACCGAACTGTACCGGCGCACCGTCGCGCAGGGAGAGAAGATGAGCGTGGCTCGACTCGAGGTCGCCAAGGGATCGTCCACTCGAGCTCACCGCCATGAGAATGAGGAGGTCATCATTCTGCTGAAAGGGTGTTGGCAGTTTCATTTCACGACTGGCGACGTTATGTTGCGTCCCAACCAAATACTGACCATTACGCCGGGCTTGGAGCATTCCTCCGAGGTGCTGGAAGACGTGGTGGCCATCGACGTGTGCAGCCCCGCTCGCGAGGACTGGCTCAGTGGAGCTGACCGCACGCTTCATTACGATCCTGATCAGAGTTTGTGGGGTGTCTAGGCAATTGAGAATTTTTCATTGGCGCCCGCACGGGCGTGGACGCCCGCGCCTACATTGAGGAAATTATGTTCAAGCAGACGCAATGGGTGTGGATGGATGGGGAGATCGTGGCCTGGAACGATGCTACAGTCCATGTCTCATCTCATGCTCTTCACTACGGAACCGGAGTGTTCGAGGGGATGCGTTGCTACGACGCCGAGGATGGTCCGGCGATTTTCCGGGCGGACGCGCACCTGAAGCGCTTTTGCGCCTCGGCGGAAGTGTACGGTCTCCGCATCCCGTATTCCGCGGAGAAGCTTATGGAGGCAATGTGCGCTCTCATTCGGGTGAATGGCTTCCAGAGTTGCTATATCCGGCCAATTTGTTATTACGGCAGCCAGAGCCTTGGCCTGCTGCCTGATCGATGCCCTGTGCACGTCGGTATCCTGGTTTGGCCATGGAACACGATGCACGGAGATGCAGCGTTGAAGAGGGGTGTGCATATCGGCGTGTCACGCTGGACCAAGTTTCACCCCACGATGATGCCCACGACTGCGAAAGCTTGCGGCCAGTACATCAACTCGATTCTGGCGTTGCGCGAAGCCGTAAGCGAAGGCTTCGATGAGGCTCTGTTGCTGGATCTCAACGGAAATCTCAGCGAAGGGGCAGGCGAGAATTTATTCCTCGTAAAAGACGGTATCGTGCTCACAAACGACGAGCGCCACTCGATCTTGATGGGAGTGACGCGAGAGGCCGTGATCGCCATCACGCGCGATCTTGGTATTCCCGTTGAAGTCCGTGATCTTCGCCTGGAGGAGCTTTCCTCGGCCGATGAAGCTTTCTTTACTGGAACCGCCGCCGAAGTGACGCCCATTCGCGCCGTGGACGACCAGCCGATCGGCAGTGGCAACCGCGGGCCCATTACGGAAAAGATTCAGGAGAAATTTTTTTCCATCGTCTACGGCCGCGAACCGGCTTACAACGCATGGCTGCACCCGGTTCCCACTGGGATCGCTCAAGTCGGCTTGACCGAGCCGGGATGAACCAGCGCTATAGGCGAGCTTCACTGACAAATGGTTTCGCTTAACGACATCCAGAACGCGCTTTGCCGGATTCGCCCGACTATCGGCATTTCACCTGCGGCGCAGTCGCATGAACTGTCTCGCGTAGCGGGTGGCCCGGTCTTTCTCAAACTCGAAAACCTGCAGCGGACGGGGTCGTTCAAAGAACGCGGAGCGCTGAACAAACTTCTGACGCTGACCGCTGAACAGCGGGGTCGAGGGCTGGTAACTGCCTCCGCCGGCAACCACGCTCAAGCGGTGGCGTACCATGCCGGCCGGATTGGAGTGAAGGCTCAGATCTGGATGCCGCTTACCACTCCTCTGGCCAAGGTGTCAGCTACTCGAAAGCACGGCGCCCAAGTTGTGCTGCACGGTACCAGTTTCGATGAGGCCTATACCGCGGCGCGAGCACGATGTTGTCACGAGCAACGAACCTTCGTTCATCCCTTCGACGACGAGCACGTAATTGCCGGTCAGGGTACGCTGGGGCCGGAATTGCTCGAACAACTACCGCAGCTTGACGCCGCCATCGTGCCGGTCGGGGGCGGTGGTCTCATCGCTGGCGTAGCGGTTGCGCTAAAAGAATTGCGGCCGCGTATTCGTTTGATCGGTGTCCAAACCTCTTTGCTTCCATCGATGTCTGCCGCGCTTCGGGAAAAAGTTCCCGTACTTCTGCCCGCCGCTTCGACAATTGCGGATGGCATCGCGGTGCGCTTGGCCGGCGAGAAGACGCTGCCTCTGGTGCAAAAATATGTCGACGATCTGGTGCTAGTGGATGAAGAGGAAATCGCGGCCTCGATTCTTTTTCTGCTGGAGCGGGAAAAAACGGTCGCAGAGGGCGCGGGAGCAGTGGGTGTTGCCGCGCTGCTTCACGCCAAGATCGATCTCGATGGTCAAACGGCTGCAGTCCTGGTGTCGGGCGGCAACGTTGATGTCACACTATTAGCGCGAATCATCGAACGGGGCTTGGTCAAGGACGGCAGGCTGGTCCGTTTGCGGATTCACCTTCCCGACCATCCCGGTGCCCTCAATCGCCTCACGGGAGTGATTGCAACGAAACTCGTCAACATCGTCGAGACCAGCTACGAGCGAGCTCATTACGGCGTGGGGCTGGGCGACACAGCGATTGACCTTACTATGGAAACGAGAGGCCCCGACCACTACGGAGAGTTGGCGTCGGCGCTGACGAAGTCCGGGTATGACTTCGAACGTGTGATTTAATTGTGCTACTTCGCGGGGGACAGAGTTCGCGGAGAGAATAAAAGGGAGTCGCGGAGAGCTAGTTCATGATTATTAACATGCGAGAGCGGGCCACCGATGCAGAGATCCAACATGTCATCGACCGGGTAAAGGAAGCGGGATACCAAGCGCACGTCACGCGTGGAGAAGAGCGCACCATTGTGGCTGCGGTCGGAAGTGGCGGACGGCGGCACGAACTGGAGGCGCTGGCGGCTGCACCGGGTGTGGACGGCGTGGTTCCTATTGCGCAGCCTTTCAAGCTTGTAAGCCGTCAGGTAAAGCCGCATCGCACCGTCGTGAACGTCGGTGGCGTGGGAATCGGAGACGGAAGCTTTGTGGTGATCGCCGGCCCGTGCTCGGTCGAATCCCGTGAGCAACTATTTTCGACCGCTCGAGCCGTGAAGGCTGGCGGAGCTCGATTGCTCCGCGGCGGCGCTTATAAGCCCCGCACGTCCCCGTACGAATTTCAGGGTCTCGGCGTGGAAGCCCTCCGGTTGCTCAGTGAAGCGCGCGAAGAAACCGGTCTGCCGGTGGTCACTGAGGTGATGAGCACAGAGGACGTTGACGTGATCTGCGAACATGCCGACCTGCTGCAAGTGGGAGCACGCAACATGCAAAATTTCGCGCTGCTGCGTCGCCTGGCTAAAGTGGACAAACCGGTGCTTCTGAAGCGCGGCCCATCGGCCAGCGTCAAGGAGTGGCTGCTGGCCGCTGAGTACCTGGTAGCGGGTGGGAACCCGAACGTGGTGCTGTGCGAGCGCGGCATCAAGACGTTTGAGACAGAAACTCGAAACACGCTGGATCTGGCGTCGGTCGCGCTAGCCCGGGAACTGACTCATCTGCCGGTGATCGCCGACCCGTCACACGGAACCGGACGTCCCAGTCTCATTGCACCCATGTCTCGCGCAGCTGCCGCGCTCGGTGCTGATGGGCTTATGGTCGAGGTGCATCCCTGTCCCGAGCGCGCCCTCTCGGACGGCCCTCAATCCTTGGACCTCCCCGGTTTTTCGCGGCTCATGCAGAGTTTGAGCGAACCCTTGAGAGCTATTGAGATTAGCTAAAGGCGACGTTTCACGCGCCATGGCTGTGCGACTCCAGCATTCCGGGGAGAGCAAACCTTCTTTGGAAGCCCAATCACACAATCTCCGGCACATGAAGTGAGTTATGCGAACCGAAAGTGTTCTCAGATAGTGCTGGATGCCTGCCTGCGGTTACAGCCACAAAATGCCATATGACCAAAACACGGGCTCCTCGGGGTACCAACGGGATTGCCAGGGCACTATCGGACTAGGAAGCTCTACTGCTTTTGTGGCGCCACGGTACCTGTCAGGGCTCCTAAATGCACATCGCATTTTGCAATTTCCAATCCTAAACTCTCTGGTTCCATATTTTATTTACCATGTTCGGTTGATGCATGTGCCAAGTCATCAGCCAGCATGGAACAGCCTCCGGCGTTCTCGCCGCCGCAGTAGGCAAGGAGTAAATTCAGGCGTTTCTTCGTTAGTGGTAGGAGACGAACGATTTTCAATCTAGCCATCCCTGTTAAATGTGACAGTTGTAGCCTCAGAGCTTCCGCTTTACTCTTCGCATACGTCAAAGTCTTTGATGGGTTGATTTCTCCTCAACGGAAGTGGTGAGAATAGCAAGCAAGGCGAGGCTGTCCGATAAGGGAAAGCAGCGTGCGCGAATGGATCGAGTTGTCGTCACAAGGAATCCAGGATCTGGCGGTGGTTATCATCGTCGTCGCGATTCTTTTTGGTTCCTTGCGTTTTCTTTTGCAATTGTCGAAACAAGTCCCAGACCCGTACCCCGCATATAAAAAACTGCTCGGCCGTTCCCTCTTGCTGTCACTTGAGTTTCTGATTGCGGCGGATGTCATTCGTACCATCTTGCTGGACGAAACAGCCAGGAGCATCGCGATACTGGGCGGACTGGGCTTGGTTCGAACATTCCTTAGCTGGTCGGTGGTGGTCGAGATCGAAGGCCATTGGCCATGGCGCTCGGCGGAGGTCGCGGCTCGGAGCGAACGAGTAGCAGTCGATGATTCGCGAAAAGATGGTTACTCGTCTATAGGAGGAATTGATAAATCGGCCCGATGGGCCGTTGAAGTTCCCGTTCCTGCAGCAATCCGCGATGGCGATATTTCTTGCACGCCGCAGCGAATTGAAGGACAGCCGTGAGCAGCGAGCCGCTCTGAGGAGAAATTGAAATGGATCTACCAAGCTTCCCGCACGTAGACATGTTCTCCGCCGGCATCAACGCGCTGTATGGGGTGCTGGTCGCCAGCCAACCGACCCACAACCGCGGCTATACCGCCGCGGGGCTGTTGATTATGGCCTTTTTCGGCGGTATCGGTGGTGGCGTGACGCGCGACATACTGCTCAATGAGATCCCTTCTCCGATCAAGGACCCGACCTATCTTCTGGTGTGCCTTCTGATGGGTTTGCTGGGACTAGCGATTTATCGTTACGCCGACTCGATGGAGGAGCGGTTCCGCACGAGGACGCTGGCCTTCTTCAAGTCTTTTACCCTGCCCTGGTTTGCGATTCTGGGCGCGCATAAGGCGCTCGAGCACCACCTTGGGATCTGGACCGCGATCGTTGTAGGGGTGATCGCCACCACTGCGGGCGGGGTGTTCATCGACCTCTTCTCCGGAGTCACGCCGGAGATCGTGAGGCCCTCGGAGCAACTTGTCACGACGGCGGTGCTGGCGAGCACGGTCTACACGGTGCTCGCGGTACAGGAGATGAAGAGTCTCACCTTCTTTCCCGTCACGCTGATCGCGGTACTGCTGGCGTTCCTCTTCCGTGTGTTTGCTGTCCGGGAGCACTGGCCGTCCATCGTGCCGCTACCCGCGCCCGCCGAAGGCCCCGGGATCGTAACGGTGGCGGCCGCCGCAGGCACAAAAAAATAGGCGGTTCGTGCTGGTTCTGTCGCCGTTTGAGTTCGTTATGGAGAAAGAGAAGAGGATGTTATGGATCACATGTGGGAGCGTATCGGAAGTCAATTGATCGCCCGAGTCAGCGGGCCGATGAAGTTCAGACTGGTGCTCCAGCCGTGCATGGCGGCATTCTTCGCAATTCGCGCGGGGCTGGCAGACGTCAAGGCTGGCAAGCCGCCGTGGTTCTGGGAACTGGTCTCGAATCCCCCCCAACGCGCGGACATGGTCAAGGAGGCGTGGAAGCGTATTGGCAAGGTGTTTATTCTCGCGGTGGTACTGGACGTTGTGTACCAGCTTATCGTCTTACATTTTGTATATCCGGGAGAGGCGCTTATCGATACCAGTGACGTAGGCGCTCCGAGGCGGATCACTCGGCATATCACCCTGGTCGTGGTCGATCACATCTACGTGCCCGAGTCACTGGCAAACCGAATGCCCTAGAACGGATCAACGACGTCGGCCCGAAGACGGCTTCGAGGAAATCCAGTACCACGGAGCCCAGTTCGTCCTATGATCTCCGCCAAGTCCGTTTCTGGACAACTTCCGGTTGGCCGACAATTCGCTGGGCAGACCGCTCGGGTTGCCATGCCGGAGCTCACTGGGATGTCTCGATTGCGCAGTGGTCAATCTACTCTTGATGCATGGGTGCGGCCGTTCCGTCGGACCACTTTGCAACTTCGACGGCGAACACAAGAATCGGCGGCAGCCCTTTCGCCTGGGACGGTTCCTTCGACGATAAGAACCAGTAAGGACCGGAAACCACTGGCGAGCCCGATGCGAAAGCCCCCCAATCCTTACCGTCGTTGAGCGCGGTAAAGAACATCAGATGTGGTCCGTTGTGATCCCCTTCGTCGTATAGATATGCCGACTTCGACATCATGAACACCATATTGCCGTTTTCGGGATCTGGCAGTTGTTTATTGTCGAACGCCGCCTTGAGGGCCGACACGATCTCCGCCTTAGCGTGGCCGGCCATTACCATCCTCGTCCGCAGATCAGCGATCGGCAATATCGATCGCGCAGCTTGGCGATTCAGGCATTCGGCACCTCTCACCTTCGGGTTCCAGAACTCAGGCGAGTCAAACGCCTCCATCCAGCTTCTTTCCACCATACAGACAAACCCGTTCTTTCCTCGGACAGCTATTTCATAGCCTTGCCGTCCCAAGATCATGACCGTCGCGTCGCTGGATATGGAATCCGGAGCGGCGCTCCGCGCCAGCAGAATCTCAGCATTCCTTTCCATCAAGTATTGGTCGACCGGCGCCATTTTCGGGTATTTATCCGACTGTGCCGCCGCCTTCGGCACAAGGAAACCGATGCTGATTACCAGCACCATAATCGTGCTGCCCCTGGCCATGATCCTGATCGTTCTTTCCCTCGTGGCCGCCCTCATCGCGAGGTCTCCTTTCGCCGTCGCCGCTGCTCACTCTCCTTTATTATTTCGCTCAAATCCACAACCGGCCGTATCTCAATCGGTCCCAGTCCATGCTTAAAGCCTGGTTGCTGTGAAATAAGCTGAACGGCATGATTGAGGTCTCGCGCCTCAAGGACTTGAATGCCGCCAAGCTGTTCCTTGGTTTCCGCATAGGGGCCATCGGTGGTCGCGACTTTGCCGTTTTTCCAGTACAGGGTCAACGCGGTCTCCGGAGGTTGAAGAGGTACTTCGGCGACAAGATGTCCGTTGGCGCGCAGATGGTCGTTGTACTCAAAGCATTCGTCGAACGTTGTGTATCGCTCATCTTCGGTCATCCCTTCGAATTTTCCGGGCTCGATGTATCCCAAGCAGATGTATTTCATCCATTCCTCCTCGTTTCCTGTGACTCCTTGGTTTTCCTGTGACTCAGAGCCGTAGCTCATCGTTCTGTTATCAGATAGTCGTTCGGGAGACCGAAAATCGACAGCTGCTCGATTTGTTTTTATTTCAACTGCTTGGAATGTTCTCAAACCGGGGACGTAAGAAGGCAATCTTGCGAATGGGCCGGTCTACAGAGCTTCGGGGAGAACTGAGATGGAAGTTATTGTTCACCGGTGCCAAGAATGGGAAACCTCAGTGTACAATCTTCGCAGTTTTCGAAGTCAAAAAGGAATTCTGGATTAATTGAAAATGAACTATTCAAGTCTCGGGCTGGCGGCGCTTGGTGGCACGGTCGCGTATTTTACCTTTGGTTTCTTAGTGTTTTGGCTGGTGCCAGCTCTTATCAATGAATCCCGTAAGTACCCGGCCGTATTCCGACCTAAGGAAAATATGATGGCTGTTATGCCGATTGGGATGGTCGCAACTTTGATAGCGATCCTGGTTGCGCGATAATTTTCGCAATGATACATCAGGGCGGGTCGGGCTCTACGGAAGGTGCGCGCCTGGGCGTTCTCATTGGCATTTTCGTGGTTTGCGCATTTGTGCTGCACAACTACGTGAACCTGAACATCGGGCTGAAACTCGCTCTGGGACAGGCTGTGGCCTACTCCGTCCAGTGGACTATCGTCGGCATAGTCATCGGACTTATTTACAAACCCCTCGTTACACCGTAATCGTGAATATATCTGCTGTTGTTTTGCGTCTGAAGCCTTGATTGTGGTTATTCGGTGCACTGAGTTAAGATTCCGGCGAGGTGCTGCTTGTTTCGCATCGCAACAATCACCCAAAGCGCAACTACGACGATCGCCAGCGGAAGCCCGGACGGCGCGATGAAAAGGTGAACGAAGAAGATATTCACGATCACCGGCCCGAGAAGGATCAGTGCCAGCGGCACAAAACGGTTGACCAACAGCAGCAACCCTCCGATGGTCTGAACCACGAAAATGACGATATAGAGATGGGAGGTGAAGAGTATGCCAGCAAACTGACCGGCAAGACCCGTCGGAGGCGGTGCTGGAATGAAGTTAAGAAATCCGTTCAAGCCGAAAACGAAAAAGATCAACCCCATAAGCAAACGCGGAATCAACGAAGCGATTTTCATCTAAAACCCCCTTCCGCAGATTTTTCTGTCACTGTTTCAAGTAATGAAGCGCAACGCATCCTGATTTAAAAGTCTTTGACTCCACAAGTTTTAATTGTAGTTTCTGTTGCAGGTTGACACCTTCAAACAACCGTCTCCCTTCTCCAGCAATGATTGGCATAACGACAAAACGATACTCATCAATCAGGCCAAGCTCCATCAGTTGTGAAGGAACATCTACACCGCCGACCAAAATATTTTGGCCTGGTTCTTGTTTCACTTTAAGTATTTGGTCGCGAAGGTTTGAGCCAACGATTTTCGTATTTTTATCTTCAGCGCTGCCCAATGATCGTGAAAAAACAATCTTCTTCTTGGAGACAAAGGTTTGAGCAAATTCGATATCCGCTTTTGTCTCGGACTGGCTTTTTGCGATATCAGGCCAATAAGGAACCATCAATTGATAGGTTTTACGCCCAAAGATGAGCAGGTCAACATCTCGCATGAGGTGCGTAAAATATCCATGTGTTTCTTCATCAGGATTGAATTTGGTATGGTCGCAGCAGCCATCCAGGGTAAGGTTGATTGCGTAGATTACATTTCTCAATTTGATTGTCCTCTCTTATGTACCAGTATGTACCAGCGCTTGTGCGCCCTTTGCACATTTACGGCTTCGTGGTTTCCGTTCCGTCTGACCACCGTTGCACGGCAACCACGAACTGCGTCAGGTGCTCCACGGGATCGTTCATACCAACGACGGGCGAACCGGGCAGATTTGCTCCCCAGATTGCGGGGTCCATGTCCGAATAGAAGAACATGAGGTGGGAAGGCCAGTGGGGTGCGCTGTCGCCGCCGTATCCCTGCTTCCCCATCATGTAGCACATCGCCCCGGACTCCATCGGCGGCAGCTCTTTCTTGGCGATGGCGGCGGCGATGGCCTCGTTAACCTGAGCTAGGGTGTGTCCCGCCAAAGCCAGTTCGGTGATCTCGGTGAGGCGCAGAAGGTAGGAACGCGCGGCTGCCGCATTCACACACATGGGGACGCGCACCTTCGGATTCCAAAACTCAGAATCGGGCGCGGAAGTCCACCCCCGTCCCACGATACACACGAAACCGTTTTTGCCTTTGACCGCCGTTTCGAAACCATCACGTCCAAGAACCTGCACCTCGGCATCGCGTGAGACGGACTCCGGTGCCGCACTTCGCGCCAGGGCTATCTCCGCACTTCGATCCACCATGAGGTATTGCTCGATCGGGGCCATGTTCGGATAAGGTGTCGTGGCATCCTGTGCCATCGCTTGGTACGCCGTACCGAGCACGACAAGCAGTGCGAAGCTTTTGATCGCGATTGCGCTAATTTTCTTAAGCATTGTTTTCCTCCTTAAAATGGGCCTTTTCTGTCAACCCGCCCATGGAGCGCGAATACGGTGGTAGCCACGGCCGCCATTTGATCGCTCGGGCTGCGGCGCGGGAACAGGTAACGGGGGCATGCCGGGCGTTTGCCGGAACTTGCCGACCATCTCCGCCGAGAAGTTAAAGGCGGGGAACTGCTTGAGCGCAGGAAGAAGTTCTGCATCGACGAGGGAATATGGATCCGCGACCGCCGGCGAAGTTTCTGACCGCGAGGCTTGCTGAGCCTTCGCCAGCATAGTTGCAGGCGCGAGTCCCATAGCCAGACCAAAGCCGGCGGTGCGGATAGCGAAATCGCGACGAGTGAGTTGATTGCTCATTTGAGTAGAAGGCGACTCGCGTTGCATCGCTTCGCCCTCGACGCACGGGTCGAAGTTGTCGGGCAGGTGATCCGCAACCAAATACTGGCTCATGAGTTCTCCATTCTCCGGTGGCGGCTACATAGACGTCGTACGAGGCGTCGCGAAATCGACAAAGCGCGGAGAGTTGTTTTACTACTGGCGCATCTCAGCGGCCACGTCGTCGCCGAACTTCTTTTGGATATACTTTTGGGTTTCAGGATCGAAGTCGGTCATGTCAAACATCCGGCGAACTTCAACCATTTCGTTATCCTTTCCGGGGATGCGCGAAGCCCATTCGAGCGCCTCTTCGCGCGACTTCACCTGGATGATCCAGTAGCCGCCGACCACTTCCTTCGCTTCGGTAAACGGACCGTCGGTAACTGTCGATTTTCCGCTTTTGAAGGTGACGCGCGCGCTCATCGTCGAGGGCGGGGTCAGCCCGTCGAGCGCGAGCAGCACGCCGGCTTTCTGTAGTTGCTCGTTGTACTTGCCCATTGCCTCCATGTCTTTGAAGTCGGGTACCCAGCCGGGTTTTGCGTTTTTGTAGACTTTCGGAAACATGATCATCATGAAGCGCATAGTGTTCTCCTTGAGTGTTGTGCGGACACCGTATCAGGGCCGCTACTTTTACGTAAGAGCTTGGACCGCGCTGGGCCTGGAAAGTTGCGAGGCCCCGGGTGCGCGGTGCGGCTCCACTTATTAGTCGAACGGGGTAGCGGGGAATCGACACGCGATTTGCAGATTTTTCGCCGGGTGCCCCAGGTTCGCCGCACTTCGGCTAACCTGGGTGACGCTGGATTTGAACTCTGCTGTGACCGTTCTCTTGGAGCCAATGTCGCGCGTGCCATCAAGCGACATTGTAGTATCGCCGCATGTGCAGATCGGGTGCCGTTCTTCCCAGGTTAGCGCCAAACAATGGCGCTGAACCTGGGGCACCAGCCATATTCCGAAGTCGCGGCCAGACTATTTCGTTGCTCCCTTCGGGTCCGGGTAGAAAAGAAGCTCGCGCACCTCGCCGGCCACATCGCAGGCGATGGCACCCTTCTTCGCCCATGCCAGCGCCTCGTCGATATCAGCGCATTCCAGTATCCAAAATCCGCCCATGTGCTCCTTGGTCTCGGTGTACGGCCCGTCGGTGACGAGCACATTGCCGTCGGGCTGGGCCCTCAGCGTCTTCGCGCTGCCTGCCGGGGAAATGCCGCAGGCGAACTTCCTCACGCCGGCAGCAATCATTTCGCGGTTGAGAGCGTGGATCTCCTCGATCATCGCTTCGGTTACGACGGACGGGTCGAAGTCGTCGGGGAGGTAGTTAGCAACCAGATACTGTGGCATGATTTCTCCATTCTCCTGTAACGGTCTTTAATCTTTAGTATTCGGGCGGGCCGTTTGCCCTGCCTTCACGATATAGTCGAACGGCGGAGCGGAATTCGACAGTCTGACAAATTTTTTTGGTTTTAACTGCTGTCCGCTCAGGTAACAGCGGCACATCCTGTCACAGCTTAGCGTCTGGAGAATGCTTTAGATGGGGTTGGGACTGAGCCCGTCTCGGCTTCCTTGAGGTCCATGCGCTCGATGAGATCGTCGGCGATGGTATAAACGTGCCACACCTCGCTATCAGAAAGGACATCGCCACCAAGGCTTTTCACGAGCTGATGAACTTTTACCTCGGTGATGCCGCCTTCATGGTCGATCACCTCAAGTGGTTCCACGTGAGGATCGAATTCCTTCCACTGACGGGTCCAGTAGGACCGAATCTGTTCTTTCCCGACGACCCGCCCACCTTCCGAGGCCTTGGGCCAGCTAACGTTCTCACTCATGAGCGCCAGGGCGCTGTCGATATCCCGATGATTGAAGGCAGAGTAGGCCTGAGCTATTAACGTCTGTGTGTTCGGCATAAATCCTCCGGAGGACATATGTGTACTTTACACATGATGCACGAAATTGCTCTGGAAGACTCGGCGGATCGTCCACCTTTAACGATCTTCTGCGTGCACCATTCCCACGGAGGGTGCCCCATCCTTGCGTTGCAAGGGTGGGCGGCGATGCTGCGTGTGCTATTTGATTTTGTTGTGGGCACGTGATCAAATCCACTTGGCGCCGGCATTTCCGACTCCCGCCCCTTCGACAGGCTCAGGGCAGGCCCTTCGCAAAAAACGCGAAGGAGCGGGGCACCCTCTATAACCTTGTCGGCGTTGTCAAGAGACACGTAGAATGTCCGAGATGAGCCAGGCCGTCGGCCCGAGCACTGAATCTCGAGGTTTTGTTTTTACTTATTAGAAAGCCGTTGCCGTTGCTGTTGTTTTTGTTGTTGCCTTTGCATTTGCTCATGGCGACCCAAGCTCGCTTTGCAGAATCTCGCGGTGGAAGCTAGTCCCACCAGCCATCTATTCGGTCTCTCACTGCGACCATGATTCGTTGTTCAGACTCCCCGGCTCCCCAGGGAGGCAAGGCGCCCAATCAGCTTAACGATGGGCTGTTTTTCACCAGGGTGCCCCACGGGCTGCCTTGCATGCGAACCAGCTGCGCGTAATCCGCCGTGCTGCGCAGCATCCAGTACATCCTCACGGCCAGCTTGCGGGCCACGGCAACCTTCGCCACCGCGGCCCCACGACGGAACTTCAATCGTTGATATACGCGCCGCAGCTGCGGATCGAAACGCGCTGCGGTGTGACCGGCTTCGACCAGCAACGAGCGCATCATCGGATTGCCTTGCTTGCTGATCGATCCCAACCGTTGCTTCCCGCCCGAGCTGTGCTCCTGCGGATTCAGTCCCAGATAACTCACCACTTGCTTGCTGTGCTGGAATCGATTCACCGGCCCGATGATCAGCACGAAGGCCAGCGACGTGACCGGCCCTACTCCGGGATGAGTCATCAAACGTGCCGCCAGCGCTTGACTGTTCGCGGCTTGTTCCACCGCCTGGTCCAGCCGCGCCACCGATGCCTGCAGCTCATCGAACATCCGCAGCAACTCTTGCCGCCGATAGCTCGCCCACGGCCCTAGCGCCAGCCCTTCCAGTTCCTTGCGTCCTTTCGCGGTGAACAACTTTTTCTTGCGACACACGCCCTCGCCCATGGCCAGCGCGTGCATTTGATTCTTTACCGCTCCTCGCATCCACACCAACTTCTGCCGGTGCCACACCAACTGCCGCAGATCCCGCTCTGCCCCCGACGGCCGCCAGATCTTGGGAAAGCGCTCGCTGCACAGCAACTCCAACAGATGCGCTGCATCGCGCGCATCCGTCTTCTGCTTGCGCACCACCGCCGCCCGAATCTTGGCCGCATCGCCTATCCACAGCTCGTGGCCTAACTCCGCCAGCATGGCCTCGAACCAGTGCGTGTGCCCCGTGGCTTCGATCCCCACTCGCACCGCACCCACCAGCGCGCCATAAAAAGCCCGCGCTTCTCCATTCTCGTGCTCCAAACGCCGCTCCACTAACTCGCCCGTGTCCGTGTCCAACATCGCAATCTGCTGGTAGCGCGTGTGCAAATCACATCCTATAATCATCATCGCTCGGCTCCTTTCCTCCGAGCCTTGGTCGCTTTGAGCGCTTCCAAGTCTACTCGCTCGCAAGGAGCCGACACGGTTATCTCATCAACTGTGTTGATAATGCCCGCAAGATCAAAAGCCCGGGCCACCCGGCCAATCACCGTCCCTGATCTCCAGTGGAAACCGGAACTCGCGGGACACTGTATTGTAATGAGCACTGTATCGAAAGGAGCCATCAATGAACGCCGTACAAGTCGACCAGAAGAGCTATGAGATGCCCCCGCGGGAGGGGATCAGCATCGCGCAGTTTCTCACCGTCGCCGACATCGAGCGATCGGCCCGCTACTACGAAAAGGTCTTCGGCGCTCGCATTCTGAGCCTGGGTGACGGCAACGCGCCTGGGTACCTTCAGCTTGCGAATATCTGGATGATTCTGAACGTTGGGGGCGGGCCGACCCCCGATAAGCCGACGGTAACGCTCAGCGTCCCCGACCCGAATCACATCAACAGCTTTATGAATTTCCGCGTTGCGGATATTCAAGCGTGCTACAAATTATGGAAAAGTCGAGGAGCGGAGTTCATCACGGAACCAATACCCAAGTACGGCGAGATTCGCTGCTACATCCGCGATCCTGATGGCTATATTATCGAGGTCGGACAGAGCACCGATCTCACCTACGGTTGACGCGCGGCCCGGATGGGATGCGGATCTAAATGGTTACGGATGTTCGCTTGAAGCCTTCCGGGCTGCAGTGTCGAACCAGTACTTTGGTCTCGGTCGATACGTTCGTGCAATAGATTCATCGTCGCGCTTTCGCTAACCTTGCTCGGCCCGCATTGGGTAGCCAATCAGTCGTGGTTGATGTTTGGATTCCCAGGGGCATAACTCACATCAACCGCGGTAGCCGTTCCTTGCGCACTTTGGAGGAAGCCGCGGACGATGAGCTAGCTCATATTCAGGAGAACAGAATTCGATTTCAAAAAGGAGAACAACAATGACAGCTAAAGGAAAAGTCTTAGTGCTAGTATCGAGCGGTCATGGCTTGCCCTTGAAAGATGACAAGGTTTATACCGGCGCAGGCTACTACCTCAACGAGCTTACGGTTCCGGTTCGCGCCCTGATGAATGAGGGCTACGAAATCACTTTCGCCAACCCCAAAGGCAACACGCCGCAAATGGATGTCCATTCAGCGATAGCCGACTTCTTCGGTGGAGACGAGGCTAAGCTTCAGGACTATCTAAAATTCCGCGACACCCTGACTGGGCTCAAAAATCCAACTCGTATCTCGGATGTCATCGCATCGGGCCTGGATCAATATGACGCTGTTTTCGTCCCCGGCGGCCACGGCCCGATGATGGATCTTCTCGATGATCCCGACGCTGGCACCGTGATGAGACACTTTCATAAAACATCCAAGCCTACGGCAGTGCTCTGCCATGGCCCGATTTCACTTCTCTCGGCTCTTCCGAATTCGACGGAGGTGGTCGCCGCGCTGAGCGCGGGCGATGCCGCTGGAGCGCGGGCAAAGGCTCAAGGTTGGATCTATTCTGGATATAAGATGACTATCTTTTCGACTGCGGAAGAGCAGCAGCGGGAACCGCTTGAGATTGGTGGTAAGGTTCTCTTCTACCCGGACTTCGCCTTGAGTACGGCGGGCGCTGACGTAAGTGTGCTCGCTCCATGGACGAGCTATGTCCTTCAAGATCGCGAGTTGATATCAGGTCAGAACCCGTTCTCTGACGAAGCGCTTCTGAAACTTCTTCTATCGCCACTCAATGAGAAGAAGAAGGTGGTTTCAGCCGCATGAGAATCGGAGACGCCCAGAAGGAGCTAATTGAGAAAGGGACGAGAGTCTTGGAGGGCGTAAATATCGATGAAGACTGCATTTGGCGGTCTTTCGCTGATGCCGCCTGAAAATCCGGCAAGTGTGGGCCACCCATCCAGATGAGCACTGCTCGTCGGAGTGGAGCGTCAATGAGCAGCGTACAAATCGAGCAAAAGAACTATGAGATGCCCCCGCGCGACGGGTTCACCGTGACACATTTCATCACCGTCGCCGACATCAATCGATCGGCTGATTTTTATGAAAAGGTATTCGGCGGCCGCATTCTGAGCAGAGGCGACAGCAAGGGTGCGTCTGGGCACATTCAGATCGCGAATACTTGGCTGATCGTCAACGTCGGAGGCGGGCCCACCCCGGACAAGCCGTCGGTGACGCTCAGCGTCCCCGCCGACCCGGATAAGGTCAGCAGCTTCCTGAATATCCGTGTTGCGGATATTCGAGCATGTTATGAATTATGGAAAAGTCGAGGAGCCGAGTTCATCACGGAGCCGATACCCAAGTACGGCGAGATACGCTGCTACATCCGCGATCCTGACGGTTACATTATCGAGGTCGGACAGAGCGCCGAGCTCACGTACGGTTAGCGCGCGGCCCGGATGGGATGCGGATTTAAAACGCTTGCGGATGTGCGCGCTTAGTGGTAGCCCGTTGGTGCGAGGTGCAACACCGGTTTCCTGAAAATCGACAGCTACTCCATCTTTTTTATTTCAACTGGCGAATCCGCTCCTGCAGGAATTGCCGCTCTGGCTCCTGTTGGGTCAGGGCCAAAGCTTTCTCATACGAAGCCCGAGCCTCAGCTGTCCTGCCGAGCCTCCGGTACATATCTGCACGGGCTGAATGCGCCAGGTAGTAATTTGCCAATTCGCCATGTTCCAACACCGCGTCGATATGCGCCAGACCAGCCTCTGGACCATCGCGCATGGCAATTGCCACCGCACGATTTAGCTGTACAACTGGCGAAGGCTGAATTCGTACCAATTGGTCGTAAAGCGCAATAATCTGCCGCCAGTCGGTCAGAGCGACCGATTCCGCCTCCGCATGAATGGCCGCAATCGCAGCCTGGAGTGTATAAGGGCCGAAGCGGCGGGACTTCAGGGCTTTCTCCAGCAATGCCATTCCCTCCGCGATCTGCTCACGGTTCCAGAGCGAACGGTCCTGGTTTTCCAGCAAAATCAGCTCTCCGGTCGGAGAGGTTCTCGCCGCGTGACGGGACTCCTGCAGCAACATGAGGGAAAGCAGGCCCTTTATTTCCGGATCGATGACTTGCGGGCCCATGTTTTCCAAACCCATGTTTTCTAAACCAATGACTTCAGGCTCTGGCCGGAGTTCCATCAGCAAGCGGCCCAGTCGAATCGCCTCGCCGGTTAGCTCGGCCCGCGTTAACTCCGCTCCCGCCGCAGCCGAATAACCCTCGTTAAAAACGAGATAGATGACCTGAAGCACCGCGCCCAGTCGCTCCGGCAATTCCTGCGGCGTCGGCACCTCGTACGGAATCGGGGTCTCTCGAATCTTTGCCTTTGCGCGCACAATGCGCTGCGCCAGGGTACGCGGAGTGGTGAGGAAGGCCTTTGCGATCTCCTCGGTTGTCAGCCCGCACACCTCACGCAAGGTGAGCGCAACGCGCGCTTCCGGCGCTAGAGACGGATGACAGCAGGTAAAAATCAGCCGCAGCCGGTCGTCTTCAAGGCGATCATCCTCAAGGCTGTCCTCTTCCTTGGACCTTTCCGCCGAACTCCATTGCGCTTCGAGATATCGCACGAGCTCGTCTTGAGACGCATCAAGTCTTGCCCGTCGACGCAGAGTATCAATGGCTTTGAATCGGGCCGTCGAAATCAGCCATGGTCGCGGGTTGCCGGGTACTCCACTCCTCGGCCACAGGCTCAGCGCAGCCGCAAAGGCTTCGTGCATCGCCTCCTCGGCAAGATCAAAATCACCGAGCAAGCGGATCAGAGTTGCCAGGATTCGTCCCGAATCCACGCGATAAAGGGAGTCGAGCAATTCGCGTATCTGCTCGGCGGAACACTCGGACATGACACGCTCGGACATAACGACGACCTTAGCAAACCAGCCACCCAGAATCAATTTGGCAAACGGCGGATCGATGCCGGCAGATCGAGGCAAAGTGCCCAGGTCGTAACTCTGAAATCTGGACAACGGAACGCTTCCTCGGTTGACTCAAAATCGCCAATGCACTCATTTGAACTTCGGACAAGCTCAACACTACCGCGTTGCTCTCGAGTCACAGCTACTCTTACCTAACCGGGTAAGGTAAGGGTTGCCGACAATACACTCGGAATCGCCGGACCCACCGCCGCACTAGCGAAATTCGAGTTGCCGCACACGCAATTTGCCCGTTGCGCCCATCCAACTATGGGATGATGACCGCTCTCCGACCTTGCTGTTCCCGTTGCCAAGCATTCTCTACTTCATCTAGCGGTACCCGCTCGGTGTCGATGCGCAGTGCACCGCAAGCAACATTGGACATCAGCTGCCGAACGGCTTCGATCCATATCTCGGGTGACGCAGCGGCGTTGCCAGATCCGGCTCCAAAAATTTCCAACCGCGAGCTTCGCAGCACCGCGGCGGCCAGCGAAATAGTAGGCCCCGCGCTCTCGCCAACCTCAACCAGCCGTACTCTGGATGACGCTGGTTTCAAATCTCTTCGTACAACGGCGGCAAGAAGAGCTTCGGTGGTAGGACCCCAAAGGTAGTCGATGATGACGTCGAAGCCGCTGTCACCAGCTTCGCGAACGAACGCTTCGGTGAGATCCTGGTCGGGCTTCCCCAGGTGGATGGTCGTGTCGGCTCCGAGGTCGTGAAGAGTATTCAGTACTTGTTCATTCCGTCCGACCGCAATCACCCGCCCAGCGCCGAGGAGCTTGGCCGTTTGTATGGCAAGCTTGCCCGTGACTCCGGTTGCACCGAGGATTAGGACAGTCTCACCCGGAGCCAGTTGCGCACGCCAGACAAGCGCACCCCAGGCAGACAGGCCGGGGTTTACCACGGCTGCGGCGATATCGTCGTTAACGTTGTCGGGAATCGGAAAACAGCGCGACCGCGACACGACGGTGCGTTCCGCCATGCTACCGTAAGGCGGCCGGGGGCCACCGAAGAACACCCGCGTACCGTCGTCAAGGCTCCCAACTCCATCCATGCCGCACACGACGGGCAGTTTGCTGTACGCTGCGTAGTGCGAGCCGCTGGCCATTTGCTTGTCGATGGGTTTGAGCGCGGCAGCTAGAACGTGAACGATCACCTCGTTTTCTTCCGCAACGGGTTCAGGAAACTGCTCGAAGCGAGGTGGTTGATTGATGGTGTGTAGCACGGCAGCGTTCATGCTCGCGTCCTTTCACAATGACTGAATTTATTTCGATCGGTACATTCTTGGAACCATGTCATTGGTTCCCTTTGTTGCCTTTCGCTCATCTGCCCTGTACTCTAGCTACATTCGTCTTGGCCTGCTAACGAGAAGGTGGCGATTTTTATCGGGAAAGGGTCGATCTCGCAAATTTCGTGTTCTCAGTCCCCAAGAATGTGGAGGAACTGCGCCGCCTCGCGGAGAGCGACGTACCAGTACTCGCATTTGCCTTCAAGAGGCGCGCGGCTGAGGATTGGGCACCCGAGCACAGTCACGCACGTGGGCAGTTCTTCGCATTGACTCGGGGACTGCTGGTTGTGGAAGCAGGCAGTGAACGGTGGATGTTTCCCTCCCAGCGTTGTGCCTGGATTCCCCCTGATTGCATGCACAAGGCTCGTTCCGCGGGAGGCGCGGCGGGCTCCATGGTTTACTTGTCCGCGGAGATGTGCCGTGGACTGCCAAGGAGGCCGTGTCTGTTTAGCTCGTCTGGGTTATTGTTTGCGATCGTTCAACGTGTTCTCGCATGGAATCCCCAGCACCCGCTCAACCCAGCGCGGAAGCGCCTAATCACAGTTCTTCGTGATGAGATTGCGCAGCCTGAACAACAACCTTTGCGGTTGCCCCTGCCCAGAGACGAGAGGCTGGCCAGAGTTGCCCATGCTCTGCTGGATGATGTTGGCGACGACCGCAGGTTGGACGAACTGGGCCCATTTTGCTGGTATGTCCCGCCGTACTTTCATGCGTGCTTTTTCCGCTGAGGCAGGTATGTCGTTTGGCCGTTGGCGGCAGCAGGCACGGCTGTTCGCTGCGCTTGAAATGCTTGCCCAGCGCAAGTCTGTAACGGAGGCAGCTGTTGCGGTTGGTTATGACAGCCTGAGCGCCTTTATTGAAATGTTCCGGAAGATGCTGGGGACCACGCCACAGATGTACTTCCGAAGTACGCAAGAACCAGTGCCTAAGTAGTATTTGGGAATCACGAGTCGGCAACCCCAATTGCTGTCACGTCGGCGATTCCTCCTGGGTCACGGGCAAATCGGAAGTTACGTTTAACGCGAACTCCGACGTGGTTGTCCCCAAGTCGGCTTCGAGGAGATCTCGATTGATCTCCGCGAAGCCCGTTTGTCGACGGCGAGACGGAGCGCGAAGGGTTCCCACTTATTTTCCGCCGACGTCTCGCCAAATGACTAGCCGATTCTGGGCTTGTGGTAATGTGGCGATTTACTTCAAAAAACCCACGAGTAGTTCGCTTCCGGCGATGCCATTGCCGAACTTTCTGGGCCTCGACCAATCCCACAGCAGGGCCTCTTCAGGCCGTTATTACCGGTCGTGAAGCCCGATAAAGCTGACCGGCAAACGCTCCCAAACCCAGGCAAACCACACCCAAGCGGACCAGCCCGCCAAGATACGGTATGAACCCAACAATGGTGAGGATCAGCAGGCCCACCAGGAGTCCCAGCAACCAATCGCCCTTCGTGGCCCCGGATGGCTTCAGAAGTATTCGCCCAAGGAAGGCGCTAACCCAAATTTTCGCCAAGTAGATCGCAGCCAAATACAGCGCGAGCAACATTAGCGAGAGCGGGAAGCCAACCAGCGTTATGGCTATGACAACGATGGCCACCGGCACGCCCGCCAGGACTCCAACCCCCAGTCCCAAACTGAGCCAGCCTGAGCCCACCAACTGAGTCGTGGCCCGGAAGAAGCCGGGAAACAGAAGCATACCGAGCCACCCCACTAGTATGGCGCCAGCCAACCAGACAGCTTGGTGAAAGTAGAATCTCGGGCGCGTGAAGCTGCTCTCCCTCACCCTCACCTGGATGTCACGCTTGCCCCCAATGGTCGCGCCGTCGGCAATGTGCACCTCCTTCAGCTGGCGCACGCGAGCGCTCAGGTTGCCACCGACCCGGGCCGTGTTCGTCAGCGTCAGGCTGCGACCGACCATCGTCAGATCTCGGCCGATACTGCCGCTCACATCGGCGCTGCCACTAGTCACGATGTCTACACCGCGCTTCACTTCGCCTTCGAGGCTGGCGTCGCCGACGGCAACCACGATGCCGTCACCCACACGGCCACGGTCATCAATATGCAAGGATTGCACCACGCCGTAGATGCTGTGGCCCAATTGCCCTTCCAAGTCGAGCGTGTGGGAAACGGTGTAGATGTGGCCTTCCACGGTTCCGCTGACCTCGGTCCTCTGGGCAAAACTGATTAGGTCGCCCCTCACCGTGCCGCGCACCTCCACGGTCCGGCCAAAAGTGAGCAAGTCTCCATTGACCACGCCATCCACGCGCACCATGTTAGCGGCGGCCACAAGAGTGTCGTCCACAGTCTCGTTCGCCGCCACCGTGACGAATTCGCCATGACGCCGTTCCAGGGCAAAGCTGGGCAACGACAACGCAAGCAACACGATCAGCAGACGCATGCCGGGGTAGTGTGGCCGCCCTCGGCGTCCAAGTACCAGTGCGCTGCCGCCCAACAGCAACAGCAAACAAATCCAGCCCACGACAGCAGCATAATCACCTAGCATGGCAGTACCTCCGTGTGCAAAGTAGTCAAAAAAGTGGAAGATCAGGTTCGTGCGGCCGCTTACGCTGAAGGGATTGAACCAGTCCAGCGCTGCCGGAATATCCAGCTCATTGAACCAGCCGGAAATGATCGAACCTAGCACCAGCACCACGACCAGGATCGCCAGGTCGCTCCAACCCCAGGACCAGCGCTGAGCGGTGAAGCCCGCCGGGCTGGCTGCTTCGTCCGGAAGCTCGTTGAGACTTTCGCTCAGTACGCGGTTCTCAGCGCGCAATGCGTCCACTAGCGCCCGGCAGCGCTGACACGTGGTCAGGTGGTCTCGCAGGCGCTGGACCTCGTCGGCCGCCAGTTCGCCGTCCACGGCGAGGGCGCACGTCTGTTCCGAATAACATTCCATGGTCACTTGCTCCTGTCGGGCAGTCTCCTGCGCAGCTCCTGCTTTGCCCGAAATATCAGCGCCGCCACGTAGTTCCTCTCCAGGTCCAACTGCTGCGCGATTTCGTCATAGCTCAGTTCGCCGTAATAGCGCAGGACTAGCGGCACGCGATAATTGTCCGGCAGGCGTGCGATGGTGTCCCGCACCTTCGCCCTCTCTTCCTTGCTGATGACAGCACCCAGCGGCGAGGGCTCCGAGGTGACTGGCTCGATGACCGCGGCTCCGTCTTCAACTTCCACAATCGCCCGCCGCCCACGCTGCCGGCGCCGTAAAGCGTCAATGCATTGGTTGCCAGCCACCCGCAGCAGCCACCTGGGGAACGGTATCGAACCGTCGTAGCTTTCGATGGAGCGCTGCAGCTTGAGGAAGACTTCGCTGGTGGCATCTTCTGCGCTCTCCCGTGAGTCCAACATGTAACGGCACAATCCGAATACGCGCCGGACATAACGGCGATAGATCTCCCCCAGGGCCTCCCCATCGTGACCCCGTGCGCACTCGATTAAGCTCTCCAAATCCTTCCGCTCCATCTGCCCGGTTC
>Ga0206981_10075_pt1 | contig 28860 bp, 31 predicted proteins | sample Alteio_BWMinCont_17_FD_153312 | JGI IMG/M metagenome (GOLD analysis project Ga0206981, IMG submission 153312) | Enriched cells from forest soil in Barre Woods Harvard Forest LTER site, Petersham, Massachusetts, United States -... | ecosystem: Environmental > Terrestrial > Soil > Temperate forest >... | reverse complement strand
AGGTTGAGGCGTAGCCTTTTTCTCGTCTTGGGTCTTCTGTCACCGTGATGACGAAATACCTCCCCAAAACTCGGAGCCACTGGAGTGTTCCAGGATTTTATCTCGTGGCCCTGGCCATCGCAGTTTTCGTCTGGGGACTTGCGTATAAGTTGTCACTCTATGATCCACCACAGGCGTCATCGCATCGCATGGTGGCCGCAAAGCTGCTGTCCAATCGTGAGCGGCCAGCGACGGCGAAGGTTGAGCTTCAGGATGCCTTAAACGCGTCATCCCTCACAGCATCACAGGTCGCGGTTAGCACTCCTTTGGGTTTATTCCTGCGCTTGTTCTTGGCGCATAAAGAACGGCATTCCTGGACAATGTTTCGCGTGGCGAGTTCTCGCAAGCGCCCCTGTTTCGCAGATATTCCTCATCATTTTTTCCGCCCGCCGCCACCCAGCCTTCGTTAATTTCTCATCCTAGAGAAGTATCCCAGGTCGTCCGGAGTGGTTTCTGCTTGTGTGCGCAAACCCCCGGATCTTGCCAGCCAGTCGGCTGAACTTCAAGTGCAGGTGTTTTGGGGTATGCGAAAGCGTTTGTGGGTGTTCTTTACGGCATGTGCCGTTGTTGGTGGAGTTGCCTTTTTAATCTTCCATTACTCTTACCGCAATTCCGCCCAGGCTGCTCCTGAGCCGCCATCGGCGCGGGTGGCGTCTGTGCAGCGTGGACCGATCGAGCATGTGCTTGCATTGGCTGGACAGTTTCAGCCCTATCAGATCGTCGATGTACATGCCAAGGTTTCCGGTTACATCCGCCACATTTATGTGGACATCGGAGATAAGGTTCGCGCCGGCCAGTTGCTCGCCGTTCTTGAAGTCCCCGAGCTGAACGCTCAGGCGAAAGGAACAGTGGCCGAGCTTGCCCGCAGCAAAGATGAGATTTCGCGCGCGGAACATGACGTCGTACGTGCTCAGTCCGAGCATCAATCCCTTCACGCCGACTACCTCCGCCTGAAGCAGGCCGCAGCCGCACAGCCGGGCCTCATCGCCGAGCAGGAACTGGACGACGCACAGTCGAAGGATCTCGCCTCGGAGGCGCAGATCGACGCGGCAAAGGCCACTCTTGCCGCCAGGCAGAGGCAATCGGAATCCGCCGGCGCTGACAATGAGCGGGTGCACGACTTGGAGGCATACACCAACGTAGTCGCTCCGCTTAACGGGGTCATCGTCTGGCGCTATGCCGACACCGGCGCGCTCATCCAGGCCGGCACTACCTCCGACGTTCAATCGCTGCCCCTCGTCAAACTCTCCCAGAGTGACCTGTTGCGCCTGCGCCTGCCCGTTCCCGAAGACGACGTGCAGTACATTCACGAGGGCGATGAAGTTCAGGTGCAAGTGGATGCCGTCAACCGCACCTTCACCGGCAAGGTGGTTCGCTTTACGCGTGACGTGAGCCTCGTGACCCGTACCATGGAGACCGAGATCGATGTCGAGAACAACGACCTCTCCCTCACCCCCGGCATGTATGCCAATACCCAGCTCCAGCTCGTGCATCACGACAACGTCATCACCATTCCCGTGGAGGCCGTTGTTCAAAACGGCAATCAGGCCAGCGTGCTCATCGTCGATCGGCAGAATCGCGTTCAGACGCGCACAGTGCAACGGGGAATCCAAAGCTCGTCGCGGGTCGAGGTGCTCAGCGGACTCTCAGAAGGCGAGCAAGTAATCACCGGAGGCCAGGCTAACTATCAGCCGGGAGAACGAGTGAAGGCGCGCCTCGCGGACTCGACTGCCGACAACGCGAAGGGGGATGAGCAGTAATGCCTAAATTCGCTCTCAAATACCCTTTCTTCATCATCATGGCTTGCCTGGTTATCGCCGTTATCGGCGTCTCGACCGTAATGCAGATGCCGGTGGACCTCTTCCCGAAGATCGACATCCCGGTCGTCGTCGTGGCCACGTTTTATTCCGGTATGCCGCCCCAGCAGATCGAGGCCGACATCACCGATACGTTCGAGCGCTTCTTCACGCTCGGGAGCAACATCGATCACATCGAATCGCGATCGCTCACTGGCGTCAGCCTCATCAAGATCTACTTCAAGCCCGGCACCGATGCTAACGCCGCGCTCAGTAACATCGCGAACCTCGCGATGGCCGACCTGCGACGCTTGCCGCCCGGCACTCTGCCACCGGTGGTTCTGGGCATGGACGCCTCCAGTCAGCCGGTCTGTCTGGTGACACTGAAGGGTCAGGGCCTGAACGAGACACAGTTAAAGGACCTCGCGCAGTTTCAGGTCCGCAATCAGATCGCCAATGTTCCGGGAGCGTCGATCCCGCAGCCTTACGGCGGACGCTACCGCCAGATTATGGTGTATGTCGATCCCATGAAGCTTGAGGCGCACAACCTTTCGCTCATGGATGTAGTGCGGGCCGTCAATAACTCCAACCTCATCCTTCCAGCCGGTGATGTTCGCATCGGCCCCAAGGACTACAACATTTACGCCAACAGCCAGGCGCCCATCGACGAGATCAACTCAATGCCCCTCAAGTCTGTCGGCAATGCTTCGGTCATGGTGGCCGATATCGGCAAGGCGGAAGATTCCGGAACGCTTCAGACGAACGTGGTCCGCATCGACGGGCAGCGCTCCGTCTACATCCCGATCTTGAAACAGGGCGGCAACAGCAACACCATCTCCATCGTCAACGGTATCCGCGCCGCCACCAAGGATCTCGTCGATATTCCGGCTTCGCTGAAGACGGCGGTGGTCTTCGATCAGTCGGTCTTTGTCAAAAGCGCCATCAAAAACCTCATCAAGGAAGCAACGATCGGGCTGGTGCTTACGGGAGTCATGATTCTGGTCTTCCTTGGCAGCCCGCGTGCGACGTTTGCCGTGCTGCTCTCCATCCCGCTCTCAGCGCTTATGTGCCTGATCATCGCCAATGTCATGGGCGGCTCCATCAACACCATGCTCCTCGGCGGACTGGCGCTGGCTTTCTCCCGCCTCATCGACGATTCCGTTGTCGTACTCGAAAATATCTTTCGCTACATGGAGATGGGTGAAGCTCCGCGCATCGCGGCCGAAAAGGGTGGCATGGAGGTCTCACTGGCCGTCCTCGCCGCAACCTCCACTACCTCCATCGTGTTCTTTCCAGTCACCTTTTTCTACGGCGTCAGCAAATATCTCTTCATCGATCTCGCTCTTGGTGTGGTGCTCTCCATCTTCGCCTCTTATATCTTCGCCATGACGGTGGTCCCGCTTTATTGCGCCAACTTTATTCGTCACGGTGACGAGTCAAGCGCGCCGAGACGCGAATCGTGGTTTAAGCGCTTCGAGCGGGGCTTCAATAAGAGCTTTCGGAATATGCTCGATTTTTACGAGCGCTCAGTAAAGCGGGCTCTTCTGCGGCCGCGGCGTACCGTCGCTGTTATCCTCGTCGGAATTGTGGTCGTCATCGCACTGGTTTTTCCCTTCGTCGGCACCGCTTACTTCCCGCGTACCGATCCCGGGCAGTTCGTCATCAATGTAAAGGCCCCGAGCGGCTCGCGCATAGAAGTGACCAACCAATACATCGCCAAGGTGGAAACCGTCATTCGCCAGGTCATTCCCGAGCACGATCTTGGCATGATCGTCTCCAACATTGGCATCGCACCCGATCTGTCAGCCATTTACACCAGTAATTCCTCCATGGATACGGCTTTCATCCAAGTCAGCCTCAAGGAAGACAGCAGGCTCGGCAGCTACGCATACATGGATCGTGCCCGCAGCGCGGTGGCCGATCAAATGCCGGAACTGACGACCTACTTCCAGAGCGGCGGTTTGGTCGATTCCGTGATCAATCGGGGGCTGCCCGCGCCCATCGATATTCAGGTCACTGGCAATGACATGGAGCAGTCCTTTCATCTCGCGCAAACCATCGCAGGAAAATTACGCGGCCTTCACGGTCTTGCCGACGTTCTCATCCCGCAGGACCTCCGCTTTCCGGGGCTTGATCTCAACATCGATCGCGAGCGCGCCAGTCTCATCGGCCTCTCCCCCAAGGAGGTCGTGGACAACGTGATTACCGCGATGACCTCGAACGGCATGATCGCGCCCAGCTATTGGATCGATCCCAAGACTGGCAATAACTACATGCTTACCGTCCAGTATTACGACAAGCAGATCCAATCGATGTCCATGGAGGACTTCAAGCAAATTCCACTACGGGGCGAGAATGCCCAGAGTTACACCCCACTCCAGTCTGTGGCCGCGATCAAGGAGATCAACACGCCAACTGAAGTCGATCACTACCAGCTTCGTCGAGCCTTCGACGTGTATGTGATGCCCAGTGGCGAAGCGCTCGGCAGCGTCAACCGCGAAATAGACAAGGTACTCGCCGGCATTCCGTTACCGATGAACGTTCGCATCAACGTCCGTGGCGCGGTTGTCGGAATGAATGAGTCCTTCAAACGTTTTGCCATCGGGCTGGTGTTGGCCATCATGCTTGTTTATCTGATCCTCATGGCGCAGTTTGCCTCATTCGTTGATCCGTTCATCATTCTCATGGCCATCCCGCCAGGACTGGCCGGTGTGCTGCTGATCCTCTTCGTCACCGGAAGCACGCTCAACATCATGTCGCTTATGGGAGTCATCATGATGACCGGTATTGTGGTGTCGAACAGCATTCTGATTGTCGAGTTCATTGGCACACTGCACAAGCAGGGACTGCCGCTGCTCGAAGCGGCAGTCGAAGCCTGCAAGATTCGACTGCGTCCCATCCTGATGACGTCGCTCGCTACGTTGCTGGGCATGATGCCACTGGCACTTGGCATCGAGGCCGGAAGCCAGCAGTATGCCCCGCTGGCCCGCGCTATCATCGGCGGACTCGGCGTGTCACTGATTGTTACGGTTTTCCTCGTGCCGGCCGTTTATCTCATCATTCACGGCCGGACCGAGCGCAAAGCCGTGAAGCAGGAGCCAGCCGTATGACTCGTCTTCTCCGAAACATCTTTCTAGCTATGCTCGCCGTTCCGGCGGCAGCTTTCGCGCAAAGTGAAATAGCCGCGGCTACGCTGCCCAATGCCCCAGCGCCCGGGCTGGTTGCCCAAACCGCCGACACCGCGCAGGCATCGGCACTCAGTCGTGCCGAAGCCGAGAGATTGGCCATACTGCACAATCCCCGGGTCAGCGTGGGGCGGTTGCTGGCACTCGCGCAGCATCAGGTTGTTCGGGAGGCACGCTCGGCGAATCTCCCCTTGGCTATGGGCAGCATTACCGCGTCGCAGGCAGAAGACGGAAGTCGCGTTTCTGCCGGATCTCTCACCGCGCCGCGGCTGTTCACGCACGCGGGGGCGGGCGGGAGCGTCTCGCAGCTCATCACCGATTTCGGGCGCACCAGCAATCTGGTCGCTTCGCAGAAGCTCGAAGAGAAGGCGCAAAACGCCAATGCGCTGGCGGCAAGAGAGGATATCGTCCTGGCCACGGACCAGGCTTTCTACAGCGCTCTGCAGGCCCAGGCTCTGTTGAAAGTTGCCGCACAAACCGTGGAAACGCGTCAGACCACGGAAACGTTGGTGAAGCAGATGACTCAAAACAAGCTCAAATCTACACTCGACCTGAGCTTCGCAGAGGTGGACCTGTCGCAGGCCAGACTGATCCAACTGGACGCCCAGAACAATGCGGACGCTACGATGGCGGCGCTCGATGCCATCCTCGGGTTAGATCACACGGTCCGGTACGATCTGGTGCAGGACGCGTCGCCGCTCTTGCCGCCGCCGGCGGATGCCGATCCGCTGGTCCAGACCGCGCTGGAACAGCGGCCCGACCTACAATCTCTCGCTTATGGGCAGCAATCGGTGCGGAAGTTCGCGCGCGCGCAACGAGACCAGATGTTGCCGACGATCAGTGCGCTCGGGGCGGCGGGTTCGGTACCGATTCGTCCGGCGGCTTACTACACGAACAACTGGTGGGGAAGCATTGGAGTGAACATGAATGTCCCGATTTTTAATGGCTTTCTGTATAGCGCGCAGGCCAAAGAGGCGGAAATTCGGGCGGAGGCGGCTTCGGAGCAGACCCGAGAATTGCGGGATGAGGTCGTGCGGGATGTTCGCACAACGTGGCTGGCCGCGAACACGGCGTACCAACGGGTGAGCGTTACGGGGGAACTGGTGAAGCAGGCGAATCTTGCGATGCAACTCGCACAAACCCGTTACAAGCTGGGTCTAAGTTCAATTGTGGAGCTTAGTCAGGCACAGCTCCAGCAAACTGAAGCAGAAATTACCAATACGAATGCTTCGTATCAGTATCGTTTGGCTTTGGCCGCACTGGCCTACGAGACCGGGGCCCAGCCCTAAGGCGGACTAAATTTCATGGGTTCGCTTTGCCGTTTCCTGATTTCCAACTGAAACTTATCTCGACTCCGGCATATTGGCCGGGATGTATGCGATGGAGAAGTGTCCGCTTTTTCCAACTTCGTCGGTCGCGGTGCTATCGACTGATGTGCCTTCATTCAGAGATCCAGATCAGCCTTGGTGGGTGCCCAGGGGCATTCAAACTTAACGCGTCCGCGTCGAGATAAAGTGTGAGCGTCTGCTATTTTCGACGCCTACCGTAGCCCGATGCGGTTCACGAGTTCTTGGAATCGTGCGTCCGAACGTAGATCGTCGAAGTCGGGTTCAGCCTTCAGTGTGACGATGGAAGAGCAGCGTCGCTGATAGCAGTCTTCGAGGAGTAAAAGTGCAGTTTCCTTGTCGCCGATGGCGGCATAACTGCGTGCGGCTTCAATGAGTGCTCCGCCATTCTTGAATTTCTCCCCTCCTTCGCGAAGGAGAGCGGCAAACCCCTCCGTTTTGAATTTCTGGGCGATGACCTTAGCCTGTTCGGGCGTCGCCACTGCCTGCCGCAGCGCGACAGCTTCTTTGAACATTCCTTTGTGGCGAAGCGAGCCTTCCAGCCAAAACAGGGCGACACCGAAACCTGGGTCGAGTTGAAGAGTCCTCTTAGCCTGCGTGATTGCTTCATCGTAGCGGCGAGCCCAGTAGTAAGAACGGGCCAGGTTGGCCTTGAAGATGAGCGAAAGCGGGTCGAGTTCGCAGGCGCGTTCTTCTTCTTCGATGGCCTTCTCGTGGCGACCCAGTACGGACAAGTAACCGGCATGCCAGTTGCGGCCGAGGGCATCGTTAGGATTGAGCACGAGGCCGCGCTGGAATTCCTTTTCTGCGCCTGCCCAATCCCAGTCGTACCAGGTATACGCGGTGGCGAGGGCGTAGTGAGCACTCGCGAGCTTGTCGTCAAGTTCGAGAGCCTTGGCGGCGGCCGATTTCCCGTGGGTAAGCGCCTCCTGGGTGGGAATAACGCCATACGCGCCCCCAACGAGATAGGCATCAGCCAGGCCAGAGTAGGCGGGCGCGAATTCCGGGTCCACTTCGATGGCGCGATTGAAATGCTCGATCGCCTGTTGCCATCCCAGGTCGCTGTAACGATAGAAGAAGTCGCGTCCTTTGAGATAGAGGCCGTACGCATCCGGGTTGACACGGCGGGGTTGATCCAAGGGTTTGACGACGGAGCTGATACGGCTGGCGATGTCGGTGGCTACTTCGCGCTGAAGGCGGAGAACCTCGCTGGTATCGCGTTCGTAGGTTTCGGCCCAGAGATGCATGTCGGTGGCTGTCTGAATTAACTGAGCAGTGATACGGACGCGATCACCGGACCTGGTCACGGTGCCTTCGACAATCGCGTCAACTCCGAGTTCGCGGCCAATTTCACCCACGGACTTCTTGGTGCCCTTGTAGCGCATGACGGAAGTCCTAGAAGCCATACGGGCGATAGTCATCTTGGCGAGATCGGTAATCAGTTCGTCAGTCATGCCATCGGCGAAGTACTCCTGATCGGGATCGCGGGAAAGGTTCTCCAGAGGAATGACGGCAAGGGCAGCAATTTGCGAGCTGGGCCGCCACCGATTCGTCATCCAATGGCGGAGTCCGCCGAGATTCGTTGCCACCACAACGCCCAATGCCCCGAGCACGGCCAGCGCGGCGATCCAGTAGCCTGATCGGAAAGCGCGTACCGGATGCGGCGGCGCTGGTACGACCGAGCATTCCTGCTCGGGAGCGACGGACGCTATGAAACGGTAGCCTTTACGCGGGAGGGTCTCGACGAATTGCGGATTCTCCGCAGAATCACCAAGAGCTTCGCGAAGGTTGAGGACCGCTTTGTTGAGGCCGCGGTCGAAATCGACAAAGGTGCCTGCTGGCCATAGCCGGCGGACGAGATCCTCTCGTGTCACCAGTTCGCCGGGTCTCTCAAGGAGGGCGAGCAGGATTTGGAAGGGCTGCTCGCGGAGTTGGGTCTTCGTGCCATCGCCGGAGATCTCGCCAGTGCGTGAATCGAGCCTGAATGTCCCGAAGCGATAGACCGCAGACTTGGACCGAGTTTCTTCCCTTGGCCGTATAACGGTTGCCGTGTGTAGGTCTAACTCATTCATAAATACGGAGGAATGTCCGAGCCGACGTCACGTGCACTATATGGTGACCGTGGGCGCCGGAACGTTTCAGAATTTCCGAATACGCGGGGAACCTACATTCCACCCGCAGGGAATCTCTGCGGGATTGACCCAAAACCGGCTTTGCGGAAAAGTACAACCTGATTCAAACGTCCTGGTGAGATGCAAACAGCAAGCCGTCGAGAGGATGCGACAAGTCGGGCGATCGCAGCAGGCGTACTCGAAACAGCATCAAATCAAATTTCTCGTTAGGAGTAACTATGGTACTGCACGACATTCTTCAGGCATGGAACGATTACGTTGACAACACGATCTTGGTCACGGTCACAAGTGCGGGCGTTCCAGCGGGTCAGAACGAGTTCAACGTCGGCGAAAAGGTTAAGTACGATTTGAACGTGACCAACGGAACCTCTGCAAACGGCCTCCAGGTCAATAACATTCGATTGCACGTACACGCGAGCAATGTAGCGGGCAGCAGTGTAAATGTCATTAAGTTCATCGTGCCCCCCACAAGCCTTGCCACTGCCTTTCCCAACGCAACATCAACTAGCGCCTTGACGCCCAACACCGAGCAAGACGTGATGTTCCTTGAGAAGTCATCAATGACGACGCTTACCCCAGGTGAAATTGTCACAATACCTGGTCTTGAGGTAATCGGAAAGGGTGGGGGGGCAGCAATAGTGGAGGCTCATGTTCATGCAACTTTGAATTTGGACACGCTCTTCCCTCCTGACACGACTGGAAAAGATGGCACGAAATCACTCACGATAAAGACCTAAAAGAAAAAGATCTTAAGAGTTGGGCATCTGGGCCGATTTAGATGTGTCAACTCTTCTGTGTACACGACCACGTGTTGAGTATTGGTTTTGGGGGAAGGGGTCTCGGGAAGCGGCAGTTTCCCCTTCTCCGTCGAATCGCTGACCGCTCGCTGCGCAAGATCATCAAGATTCACGGCGGCTTCCCCAAAACGAAAAAGCGGCGCTCAAGTTGCTGTTTCTAGCGCTGCGCCAGACGGAGCACTTTACGATTCTGTGGCCGGAGCGGATACCGGCTCTAGAGCGAGTCGCATCGTGAACCTGAAGGCAGGCTTCTCCATTGCTGGGGCAGGGAGAACTCAGCAGACGTACTCGAAACAACAAAGAAGAACGGGTTTAAGGAGACAAGAACATGAAAGCGAAGATGATAAATGCTGTTGCCGCATTGCTGGTCTTCACTGGCTTCTGCGGAATCGCCTCGGCGAAAAACTGCAAAGATGTAACCCTCAAGGTGAAGAACGACTTCGTGCACGCGGGCAACCAGCTGCAAATCAAAGTCGTGGATTTTGACTTTTGGGACAATAGCGATGCGAAATGGAGGGAGGAACTCGGCATTCCCAACACCATCATCAACAATGGACATACTGAAACAGTGGCCACACGCGACCTGGAACATGTGGGTGGGGAAAAAGGTGTGCGTGTTCGCGTGCAATACAAGTATTTGTCCGCGAGCAGCGGGGATTGGAGTGAAACTCTAAACGCCGAGTCCGATACCTTCACCTGTAATGCGGATGGCCCGAACACTGTCACCGTTGTTGTATCTAGTGTTTAGAGGCCTCGGAGGGTCCTGGCAGTGGCTGGGGAGCCCGGTGCTGATGGCCTGACCATGCACCAGGCTCTCCTGCTCGGGGGCCTAAGCTTGATTGGGCAGCATCTGATTTCTACTCCTCGCAATCTGCATGGAGCGATCAAGAGGAACAACCCAGGCTGTAGGCCCTATCCATACGATGCACATTTGCGATCCTGGCTCTTGCTTGCACAGATGTGAGGGGGCACAACGATGAGTTCCAATATTCAGGTGCTCTACGACGAGCTCAGTCCAACAGCAATTAATCGGAGAACATCTTCCCTGCCCTGCAACCGTAGGCACGAAGGACCTAAAGCTTTACACGTTTTCAGCGCTGGAATATAAGCAGGCATATGGCGGCAGCGCTCATAATGAGAGCGCAGATCCATCCCAGTGCTTGCATGCCCGGTGTATTGACACGGTTGCCCATTACCTGTCGATCGCTGGTTAACAGCACCACCATAATGACCAAAGGAGGAGCCAGCAGCCCATTTAAAATGGCAGACCAGAACAGCATTTTCACCGCGTTGAGCCCGGCGAAATCAAATGCAAACCCAATGAGTATGGCGACCGCAATCACGGTGTATAACTTGGGCGCCAGTTGGGGTTTCACATTCAGAGAAGCTGACCTCCACTTCGCTCCTTCCGCGATCGCATACGCGGATGAGCCTGCCAGGGCTGGGCACGGCGAGCATGCCGGTTGCTATTATTCCCAGCGTGAAGAGTCAATATGCGTCAGGGCCCGCAAGTGGGCGGAGGACCTCGGCAGCTTGTTTTGCCGTCTCAATGATCCTCGTGCCGTGTGCATGTAGAGTCGCTGCTGTGGTCAGGATGCGGAAGTACATGACCAGGTTTGAAAGCAGCATACTCGTGATTACATCTCTTTTCGCTATCCGAAGCTCTTTGTTCGTCGAACCGCGCCTTTGGGCGACGGTCATTTTGCCATGATCCCGGTCCCCCTCGACCTCCTGCGCGGCCTGCCAGAAGAATAGATAGGGCGAGATCGTGGTTCCCAAGATTCTGACCAGAACAGCGATGTAACTTTTGGTCCATTCAATATGTGGGAGGAAAGTCGCCCGAGCAACCGCAGCCCCATCGGGACGTGCGAGGAAGGCTGTAATCACATAGGCAAAGAGGACAAGGGTTAGCCACTTAAAGATTTGGGCTATTTCGCGGTAGGAAGTCCAGAACAAAAGCATGGTGATCAAAACCGCGAAAAACGGCGTCCCAAAAAACGCACGAACGCCCGTAACCATCTGCATTGCATCTGCCGTTCCTCCAAGATCCGCACCTATGTTAAAGACGTTCGCAACAATCAACAATTACGAGTCCGCAGGCAAACCATAAAACCCACCGCGGATACCGAGTGCGGATCACGCTCGCAAGCCCACTACCCGTAACCATTCCGAGCCGGGCGCACATTAATTGAACGGCTGCCATTAGTGGAAAGGACAGAAGAGCAGTCCATAGCGTCGCCTAGCCATAGGGCCGCACCTGCGACAGAGTGGGTAGAGATACCTAATGGATCGCCGTCCGCGGCTCCCGTAATCACCCGGACCAAGTTCTTCAAGAAATCGTAGGTCACCACGTGACACAGTTGCCTGAGATCCCCATTGCGAAGCCCGCCAGTGCCTCACAGGTCAACCTTCCGCGCGCATATATTGGCGGCACCTTCTCACCTGGATCGACGACGCCAAACCACTTGGATGCAGCGATCTGGCTCGGAACAGTGGTGCAACTGCGTTTCCGCTATAGTGCTCTTTTCAACGTTGCGACGACCACTTAGAGTCCGATTCAGTCCTAAGGGATGTATCGCTGCCACAGGTAACAAATAAAATATCAGGCGATCATGGATAAGATCGGACTGATTTCGCGACCACCCCAGGGAAGCAACGCGCGTCTAACCTTGAATGAAATTGACGAAAGTTGCGGTCTGCTTTTTTGCCGCTTTCATCACTGCGGCCCTTCGTGCCGACAATGCACGTTTCGACTTAGTCGGTCCCAGGATTGACGTCCGCGTCACGCGTGCAGGTTCGACGCTGCCCATCGCTGAGGTTCCGAATCTGCAGCCAGGCGACAAAATATGGGTCAAGGCTGACCTTCCTCCCGACCAATCCAATCATTTGCTGCTCATCGTTGCCTTTCTTCGCGGTACTACAAACGAGCCGCCCGACAACTGGTTCACAAAGATCGAAACCTGGGACAAGAAGACTGCTGAAGGCACGACGGTTACAGTCCCGGACGAGGCTGAGCAAGCCATTCTCTTTATAGCGCCTGAGACCGGCGGCGACTTCAACACCCTTCGCTCCGCCGTTAAGGGCAAGCCAGGTCTCTTCATTCGCGCCGATGCCGACCTTAATGAAGCCTCCTTCGAGCAGCAGCGCATCGAACGCTATCTCGCCGCCATGAAGACCGTCCCACAAAATGACCAGAAGGCCATCCAGGACCGCTCCGCGAAGCTTGCTTCCACTCTTGCGCTCAAGCCGAACGCCGACTGTTTCAAACAGCCCGTAGATCAGCAGGTAAACTGCCTCACCCAGTCTAGTGCTCCCGTTCTCCTCGACGACGGACACGGCCAGAGTATCGCCGACGCCCTCTCGACAGGCGCATCGTCTGATTTCATCAATGCTGCCTCCTATACACAGCCCGCTGGGGCAGGACTCTACTCGGCCTATGTGGGTGCCGTCGTGGATCTCGTCCATCTTGTCAGCCTGATGCGTACCGCACAATACCAGTACATCCCCGGAATTGCCTTCCCGCAAGGCTCTACGCTCAACCTGAAGCTCAACGCTCCACCCTCTTTCCACAAACCCGAGTCAGTCATCGTTGTCGGCCTTCCCGCGATCCAGAAGGCAAAGCTGCCGCCGCTGCATCCCCACGATCCCAACCAGGTCTCGTGCCTCTTGCAGCCAAAGATGACCCTACCGCTCGAAGGCGCGCCGCTTGTCTTCTCTACCAGCTTCGCTCACGATCTCGTCCTTCACCTTAACCGAACGGGAGCGCCTGTCGACCTTCCACTCACTCCCGATGCCTTCGAAGGCGGCCTCGTCGCCGAGAAAGAAAAGCAGCGCGAGCCTCTGCATGACGCAGAGATGCAAAACGACAGTACACCGATCGCAAAGGCTGTCGTGAAGGTCGGGGCCAGTAGCGACCTCATCATCACCGGTACCATTCGCGGCTATTGGGGTTTCGACTCCTTTGAAGGTCCCACCCTAAATGTCCAGCAGGTTGCTGGCAAAGACTGGAAGATCGTCAGCGAAACCCAACTCCTCGCTGGGCAGGACAACCATCTCACCCTCAAAGGAGACGGCATCGCCTGCGTTCAGCACATCGCACTTACGAATAACAAGGATCAGGACGTAGACGTCACCTTCAGGCCCGGCGCAGGCAATGCCGGCAAGGATGCCAAAGACATACTCGCCCTCGATATCTCGCTCAAGAAGGTCCAGCCCGGCGGTTATTCTCTCGCCATTCAACAGTATGGCGCCTCTGAGAGGGACAACGTCCCTCTCACTGCGTACACCGGTAACATCCACTTAGACGGGATCAAAATTCACGGCGGCGACAACAAAGCCGTACTCACCGGCCAGGGCCTCAAGGATGTCGTCTCCGTCCAGATCGCAGACCAAGCTTTCATGCCCACTGGTGATGGAAACGACGATAAGACTGTACATCTTGAGGCCAAGTCAGGTGTCTCACCCGGCGACGGTAACGATGCAACAGTAAAGCTCAAAGACGGCCGCACGATGACCGTCACGATCTCCGCCGAAGCCCCCCGCCCGGATCTAACCCTGCTCTCCTTCAAAGACACACCCGCGCAGCAGAGCGACGCTATTCCTGTCACCCTCGGCGCGAAAGATGATATCCCTCTCAACGGCAAACTAACCTTTGTCGTGCAAACGAAGGATGTTTTCCCACGCACGCAGACCATCGAAGTTGCCACCGCCGACGGATCAGTTCACACCAGCCTCTCGCTGGCGGCCAACAACCTCGTCCTTCAGGACGCGCACACCACCATCGCCACACTTGAGCCGTTGAAGGCTTTCGGCCAGTCCGCCTTCGGCAAGCTGCAGATGCGTCCGGTCGCAGAAGACGGGACGCCCGGCGATTGGACACCGCTCGGCACCCTTGTCCGCACACCTCAGATCACCAATATCCATTGCACCGCAGATGTCCCAACCTGCACCGTCGACGGCGGTAACATTTTCCTGGTGGAGTCCTTCGCCGCAGATAAGGATTTCGCCAAGCCGACCGAAGTACCCACCGGCTTCGCCGAAAACACTTTCACGGTGCCGGCACCGGCAGACGGAACAACGCTCTACCTCAAGCTCCGCGATCATCCCGAAGCAGTGGCCGCCATAACGCTGCCCGCACCGCTCCAGAGGCTCGCACCCGCACAAACCGCACAAACTCCATCGCCGGAACCCAATACAGCGCCAGCTACCCAGGACGCCGCACCGGTGCTCAAACCACCCGCCCTTGCTCCTGCGCCACAGAACTAGCGCATGACGTTTGCCTCAGCGCGGAGAGTATCTAATCCAGTCATGCAGCCGTGTCCAGGAACGCTCGGGGTGATTTGAACAGTTGGGCGTCAAGGCCCCTTTGGTTTATCGCCACAATCTCAAACGAGGCCACTCCCCGCGAAGGAATGGACGTTCAATCTGAGATGCTGGCAAGCCTGCTTCACAGAACAAGCCACCGGACTCAATTTCGTAAGCTCGGAATTCTTTCCGGCGCTGCGCATCGCTCTGTCCGAAGGACGTCTTTGGAATCAGAAACCGCCGTGCGCGACACAGGATGCCATGTTGGATATGGGCTTTGGTCATGTGCTGGTGGGAACTCCGCAGACTATAGCAATCACCGGAACATCGGCTGCTTTGCATGCCGGACCGGTGGCGCCTACGCGGAACAGCTTGCGAACAGCAACGTGGAATATGACCTTTGTGGCGTGGGAACCGGCTCCTATGTCTATGAAGTGACACAGGAAAGCAGCCCGAAACGGGTTTGGACGATGCACGTCACTGGCACAAATCTTTATCGCGCTTTCCGGATTCCAAGTCTCTATCCAGAAGTGCAATGGCGATGAATAGCGAGAAGGAGCTGCTCCGTAGACTCACTGGGCTGTCAGCTCACCAATCGAATTGGGGGGTGGCCCGCTCAAGCTTTTGCTTGAGTGGGGCGATGATCCACGCTTCTCTAATTCCTAATGGCGAATCGCTGATCCCAGCCAGGTTGCGCGCATTGATCCGATCACTCTTACTGCCGTCTTTCAGCAGGGCATTCTTTCGCGGATTACACGCCACGACTTCGCTGACATGCGGTTTCGGCAGGTCGTACAGCCACGCCGCCCAGGCCCCTTCTTCTACGTGACGCGCACATCTCCACGCAGTCCGTCGATGAACTGCAGAATCATGCTCGCCTTGGTCTCGATCACACATTCCATCACCACTTTCCCAGCGGCATTTCATGACTGCGATCGAAAGACTTTCCTTGTGCACGTCCATGCCGATAAATTTGATCATAAAAAGTGCTCCTTTCTAGAGTGATTGAATTTAAGCGCTCAAAACCTCCTCCAAATGGGGCGCCCTTTTTATAAATGTGTGAGTTCACACGGCGGATGTTCTCTCACTGGGACGCCTATTGGAAGAGGGCAAGACTGGGATTGACTGAACGCGGAGCTTTTACAAAACTCCAACGTGACTGTGAAAAAGGCTGATTATGCAGACCCGGCGCCGTCGGCATCTCCGGCCTGGTTCCCGAATCGGTCCGGCGCACCTACGCTATCGAACCCGCAGCCGGCTCCACTTACCTCGACGCCGAGCACATCGTCATTCTGATGCAGGAGAATCGCTCGTTCGACCATGCGCTGGGTACGTAGAGGCGTGCGCGGGTTTAACGACCCGCGCGCAGTCCGTTTGGCGAATAGCGACTCCGTCTTCGTCCAAACCGATGCGTCGGGTAATTCGTATGCCCCATGGCGCCTGGACATCCGCGACACGCGAATCACTTGGATGGGATCAATTCCGCATTCCTGCCAAAGCCAGGTCGACGCCTGGAATGAAGGGCATCATGATGGATGGCTGGAAGCCAAACGTTCGCACATTCCGGAATACGCGCCCCTACCCGTGACGATGGGCCACTACACACGAGAAGATGTTCTCTTTTATTACGCGCTGGCGGATGCTTTCACGGTCTGCGACCAAAATTACTGCTCGGTGATGACCAGCACTACGCCCAATCGCAGCTGCTTCTGGATGGGCAACTGTGCGGGATGAGCAGCGCGTGGACTCGAGAGTCTACATGCGCAACGAGGAGATCGAGCGCGGAGGAATGACCTGGAAAACCTTTCCAGAACGGTTGCAGGAGGCCGGAATCAGCTGGAAATTCTACCCGAACGAACTGACCAACTCCGGATTGGCCGGCGACGAGGATGCATGGTTGTCGAACTTCGGCTGTACCCGCGGCCTCTGCCTTTGCGATGGGGAGCTAACCGAGCCGCCGTCTGACGGCGCTGAGTAACAATCACAGACCGAGACACGCGCAAACGATCCACGAACGTCTGGGACGATCTGGCTGCGTCACTGATGGAATTCCGCCGAAGCCGAACGGAATGCACTGGAGCACCTACCGGCGACTAGAAAGAGAGTATTTCCATTTTGAAGTGATGATGGACCTGCAGCTTGTCCCCTTGAAACCGTGTCATCAGTGGGTCTAAGCTTTCCCTTGGCGCAGGAGGGTGAGATGCGAGATCAAGAGATACGTGCGGCACTAGATCAGCATTGGGCGGCGTCCGATGCCAACGATTTTGAAACGGAGCACCGCATCTATCACGAGGACGCGGTGCTGGAATACCCACAGTCAGGCGAGCGAATCCGCGGTCGCCGCAACATACAGATCACGCGCTCTATTCAGCCGAACAAGAAGCGCTTTGCTATCCGGCGAACCATTGGCAGCGGTGATCTTTGGATCACCGAATTCATCCTGTCATATGACGGCAAACCATCCTACACAGTGAGCATCATGGAATTCAGGGGCGACGAGGTTGCGAGGGAAACGCAGTACTTTGCCGATCCATTCGAGGCCAGCGCAGCGCGCGCTCAATATGTCGAACGGATGGACGGTGAGTCATCAACCCGATCCGAGTGAAGCCCGCTGCAGACGGCAACGTTCTGTTATGTTGTTGCCGACCTGCAGAGGATGTTGCTCCGCATAGTAAATTCATCAGGAGCCTGCCTGTCGTGACACCCCTGTGCTCCCGATGATTCGGTTCTTTTTCAACCTACACTAACCGCACTGGAGGCAAACGATGAGTCTTATCGACAAAGAAGGTGCTCTAGAGCGGCACGCGTCTGGAGCTTTTGCTGGCTAAATGCCACATCTTCCACAAATCGGTCTGGATGAAGCGGGCCCGACAGGCAAAGAACAGGTTAGTCAATTGCATCGAGTGGGTCATTTTGCACAAGACGTCCGGCGGCTCTCACGGGCCAGCTTGCCAGTCGATACGGCTGAGCTGGCCCGATATCTTATTGGGAAGACGATCGTCCGCAACGTGGGGCGAAACAGGATTGGCGGCCGCATTGTCGAGACAGAGGCTTATCCCCCAGACGATTCGAGCGGGCATGCCTATCGCGGACAAACGGCAAGCAACCACTCCTTGTTCTTGAGCAGAGGGTTCGCTTACATTTACATCATCTATGGGACGTCCTACATGTTCAATGTCACGGCTGAAGAGCTGGGGGTCGGCGCAGGAGTGCTTTTGCGCGCGTTGGAACCTCTCGAGGGAATCAGCCTGATGGAGCGACGCCGCAAAACCGACAAACTGATGGACTTGGCAAGAGGGCCGGGGCGGCTTGCGGTTGCATTGCAGATCGACCAACGGCTGGATGGAGTTGACCTGTGTGCCGATGGGCCGCTTTGGCTTGGCACTGCGGTTCGGAAGACCGCGCACATTGGCAGAAGTGTGCGCATCGGCATCACCAGCGAGGTCGGCCGGTTGCTGCGTTTCTTTGAGGTGGGAAACCCTTTCGTTAGCGGCCCGAGCGCCCACCTGACGAGATAAGTAGTTGTTGGGCATGCCGCGACTCGATGTGAGTTGGAAACAATCGGCTGGCAGTTCTGATGAACAGCTCGCCCAGTGTGATCCAGCCGAGAGGCACTCGACAACTTCGAGGCGTTGCCGATGCCAGCTACACAAGATTAAACTCATTGAGGCGCGATCGCTCCGCTGCTCTGGTCATCGAGATCACTCAGCGTCAGGTTCGAACTGTGCGCTCAATTCTGACGGCCTCAACCATTGCATTTATCCTCAGCCCACCGCAACATCTCCGCCCGCTCCCAGATCATTCTTCTTCAAGAAAAACGCAAGAACAAACATGATGGAGCAGAGCGCACCCAAGACCCAAAAGATATCCGTATAGGACCGTGCGCCGCACTCGCAATTGCCTGGTCGTGAGCGTTCCGCGGTCCGAAGCCCAGAGTGCGCGATTTTTGAGCTCAGTGCAGAGATCGCCGAATGATTTGCGGGGGAATCGGGAGTGATGTGGCCGACGAGGATCTGCTGGTTATACTGAGCTCGTCGGGCAATCATGGTGGTCACGACGGAAGTTCCGATACTGCCGCCGATGTTGCAGAACTAAAGATGAGCAGCTTATTGCGGGGTCTGCATCGCTCCATAGGCTTGGAGATTACGCCGATCAAGAGAAGCTTGCCGTTCGGACCCAAACCGCTAATCAGTTCGGTCATTGCCTTAGAGTACCGTGGACGAGTGTACTCGCAAACAAATGCGAAAAGGCAAGAGTTGACCTTCAGGGGCCGCGAACCCTAACTGCAATCAGCCCAGATGGTGAAAGTCCGCCTGCAGTTGAAGCGAAACAAGATCAAGCTCCAATGTGGTGTATATATGATGGCTCTTGAGATAACTTGCTCGCGACACTTCAGCGGAACCAACGGGAATCGGTAGATGCGCTAAAATGACGCAGATTCAGAGTGTAAAGGCAATGATTAGCGCAACTGTCATCACCTCCATGACAGCTTTGACACTTGCATCTCGATACCATTTCAGCCAATCTGCTGCCGTTATCATCCGAGGCTATGCGCCTCACGTACCAGGGAAGTAGACATGGCCTACGAGCCCATTGATCTTCCGCATCGGGAACGCTTCAGCGACTGGTTTCCAGAGTTCCTCAAAAAGGAACTTGCACCCTATCCCGGCCGCGGCGCGCTGGTGGCGCGTATCGTCATCTCCGCGACTTTGACCATGATCCTCATCGTCACCTTCCGCATTCCCGGTGGCTTCATTGGCGCTTTGACTGCTTTTCTCTTTTCGCGCGAAAATCTGATTTCCACGGCCCGCTCAGCGATCTCGATGATTGTTTGGTTCCTGCTTGGCGCGCTGTTCATCCCTGTCGGCGCACGGCTGTTTGCTTCCACTCCTGAAACCCATTTTCTCTGGGTAGGTTGCAGCCTCTTTCTTGCTTTCGTTATGCTCCGCTGCCTTGCAAACTACGCAATGGCGATTGGCTCCGCGATTGTCATTGGCAATGTTGTCAGCATCTGGTACCTCCCCGGCCCTGCGGAAACCAACGTTGAGCTGACACTGTGGTTCATCCTGGCAACGAGCATCGGTGCGCTGGTGACGCTGGGAGTTGAAGTCGTCTTCCGCGGACTGCACGGGGGCGATGACCTCGTGGAAGGAATTGATCCCCGCCTCGCACTCATCGAGAATCTGATGAGAGATTACGCCAACGGCCGGCCTGTTTCGCCCGCTACGCAAGCCGGTCTTGCCCAGTTCGCCATGGTGGGGGCCAGTGGGCTCCGCCGTCACGTGGCCCGCGCAAACTATGGCCAGCTCTATCGCACGCAAATGACCACGCTGGTTTCACTCGTAGCTCGTTCGATTGATTTTGGCGCTGGTCTCGCTAGTGCTTTTCCCTCTCTACCGGCGGAGCTGCGGCAGCGTGCTGGGCGCATCAGCCGAAGCCTCGCCGATATTCGCAGCTGTCTTCGCACCCACGGCCAACCCGCTCATGCACCTCTCGAGCCTCTGCCCAGTCCCGGCACTCCGCTCTTGTCTGAAGTCGAATCCATGGTCTCGCTCATGCCCTCCATCTTCGGCGGCGAGAACGCCCCAGATCCCGGAGTTGAGGCGATCGACGACGCGCCTACTGCCAGCCGTATCTTTATTCCCGATGCTTTTTCCAATCCCGAGCATCTGCGTTACGTACTCGGCGGAACCACGGCCGCCATGCTCTGCTACGTCTTTTACGTATCATTGGACTGGCCCAATCTCTCCACCTCCATCCTCACCTGCCTTATTACCGCTCTTACAACCATCGGCTCCTCCCGCCAGAAACAAATCCTGCGCGTCGCTGGCTTTGTCCTCGGTGGCGTGATCGCAGGCATTGGCGCCCAGATCTTCGTTCTCCCTTACATCGATTCCATCGTCGGATTCACACTGCTCTTCGCCACCATGACTGCCATTGCTGCGTGGATTGCAACTTCCAGCTCCAGGCTTTCCTATGCAGGGGTGCAATTTGCCTTCTCGTTTTACCTCATCCACCTCAGTGAGTTTCATATCCAGACCGACCTTACAATCGGACGCGATCGCGTACTCGGCGTCCTACTCGGCATTACCATGATGTGGCTCGTCTTTGAGCGCTTCTTTCCGCACTCTGCCGCCGATGAGATGGTGCGCATTTTTGTTGTCAATCTTCGCCTGCTAGCCGATTTCTCCTCTTCCTCTCCGCGCGCTAACAATCCTGCGGACATTTTGAAGATCCGCCGCCAGCGCGAAGAAATTTATCGTCGTTTTGGTGAAGTGACCGCACAATCCGACGCCGTTCCCTTTGAAACCGGCCCATCCCGCGCGAGAGACATGGCCGCCCGCGATCGCATCCGTCGCTGGCAGGCCTCTTTGCGTAGCTTTTACCTGCTCGAGGTCCCGTTGGTCCGGTTCCGTATCTTCGGCGGTACCGACCCGAGGTCGCAGCCCTTCAGGGCTTTTGAGAACGACTTTCGCTTCGAGTGTGCGCGCATCTTCCACCAGATGGCAGATAACCTTGAGAGCCAGCATGCCGCCCGCGCTCACCGCATCAGCACGCCGGCGAGCTTCGTAGACCGCATTGATTCCACGTCAGCCACAATCGCAGCCGAAATCTCTGAGAGTGAACGGACTCTCATCCGTGCCACTCGGACCATCGCGGAACTCGTCGACCGCCTCCAATCCCAAGTCGCTTCCGAAGGCCTGTATGATCTTCCACAAACCTCCGCTTTTCTGCCAACAGCCGCAGAGCCTAACAGCGGCTGAGGCGAGTTTCTTGCTTTTGACAATGTATGGCGACAGTTCGATTGCGTTCCGGCAGGCCTTGCTGCGCTAACCACTCAATTCGCTACAAGACAAGTTGGCATGGAGACGCCGCCGGAACTCCCTCAGATCTTGAATGCGGGACAAGACCAGGCTCCAATGCGGTGTTGGTGCCAATTTGTTACAGAACACTGCAATGAACTATTCTGTTCGCTAACCCACGTAATTCTCCGTTTTTGAGGTGCCCCTTCTCCTGCATCGGCTCTGTCGCTCGCATGGGCAACCACGGCGTCTATATCCGGTCACTTCCTCCAAAGGGTTGTACTGAGCAATATTCTTCTGTAGTCGCTGAGCCTGTTCCTGGTAGCTTTTATTCGCCAGTACAGCATGGACAGCGGTGTGAAGCTGATCCACGATGGAGTGTCCTCGCGCTGCAACACGTTGCTCCCGCGCATACGGACACGGACATCTACGTTCATTTTCAAAATGCCAACGTGATTCAGATGGCCGACCTGTTTTTTAACGGGATGTATCTCTACATCGACCCCGGTACGGGCGGAAAAATCACCGGCATGATTGCCGCCGCCGTCAAAATTCTCTCTCTCGCCGGCAATAACACCAAGATTGTTGCGGGCACGACCCGCTCGGCAACAAAGCGGACCTCACGAAATTTCGGGACAGGCTGATCACTTCGCGCGATCACGTTGAGAAATCGAAGTCCACGGGAAAATCAGCCTGGGAAGCCGTCGGGAAAGGCCCTTCGCCGATCTCGACCCTGTATGGGGCAAAGGCATCATCAACAGCAACCAGTGGGTCCAGATCGTTTATCTGACGCTTTGAGTCCAGGGCCTTACGAACTACCATTTCGGTTCGGTGAATCGAGTTGGCAAAATTGGACAGACGGCATGACAAGCCTTACCCATGCAGCCTAGGCAACGCGGGCTACCGGCGAAAACGTAGCAAAAGGAGTAGCACAATGAGTAATTCGATGAAGCCCGGGCGAGTCGTACAAGGAATCCGTCAGCCCGTTTGCCTCGCTTTATTACTGTTGCCCCGCGGCGCACTCTCCGCGCAGAGCCCGGAGCGTGGCGTTCGGAATATTGTTCTGGTGCATGGAGCCTGGGCGGATGGTTCCGGGTAGAAAGGCGTTTACGACGTTCTTATCAAGGAATGGCTACAACGCCAGCATTGTCCAGGAGCCGGAGACGCCCTTCCAGGATCACGTGACCGCCACGACGGGTATCCCTCGCTCTGCAAGACGGCCCGAGCATCCTTGTCGCGCACAGCTATGGGGGAGCCGTAATTACGAAAGCGGGCACACGGATCCATCGGTTGTCGGCTTGGTGTATGTTGCGGCCCATATGCCGGATTCCGGCGAAAAAGAATCAGACGACGGAAAGCGCTTTCCGAGCGACCTCGCCAAATCGGGCGCCATCAAGAAAACACCTGACGGTTTCACCTATATCGACCCGGCGCAATTTCATGGATTATTCGCTGCTGACCTTCCCAGCGACTAAGCCGCATTCATGGCGCGCTCGCAGGTGCTCCACTTTGCGGACAATTTCTCAGCGACGATCGCCATCGCTGCCTGGAGAACCAAACCGAGCTGGATGATAGTGGCGGGAGGCGATCGAACCATCAACCCGGACTTGGAGCGTTGGTATGCCAAGCGGGCCGGGAGCCACACGGTTGAAGTCGCAGGCGCCAGCAAGGTCACGATCGTTGAGCCGGGTGGCTTCCGCACGGACTTCGCCGGCAGTTCCACCCAACTGAGCGAAGGCCATCCCGAATACGACGCGACTGTTGGAACAACCGCCAGGTTTCAGCGCGACTACAACGGTAAGCAGCCCGGTGACCCGAAAAAGGCCGCTCCAGCGATTGTTCAGGTAACGCAGGAACAGAAACCTCCGTTGCGGCTCTTGCTCGGCAGCGATGCGTACAAACGGGCGGAGAAGAACGACCTTGCACGATTAGAGGATGCGAAAACGTGGAAAGAACTCAGCCTGTCCACTGATTTCGAATCGGAGTTTCCACACCCCGCAAGGACCAAGTGAAATTTCTCGAAATTCAGTCGTTACCAAGATGCGAATCTTCCGATTCGATTACCCTCACCACATCATTTATCGAGGCGTGCAAATCCAACAACACCGCGATCGTTGTGGATACCCTGAACGTCTGGCATGACCAGCTACCGGAGTTCGACCACGAGGCAATTGGAGCGAAGTACAAAGCAGTGAAGCACGAAACGATGACTGAGACAGAGTCCAACGTATGGGAGCGTATTCAATCGTTGATCCAGCTTTCAGAACGCCGATCGAATCGTCTTATAAGGCAGTCGTCGTCTATACGCGCGGTTCACGTTTCCTGGAGGGTACTCCTATTCCGCCCTCGCGATTCGATTACCAGGCAACCTATTTGGGCTTTTGGTTGTACCTTGTTGGGTTCGCGACCTTCGGAGCGTGATTGTCGACAACGGGTGCAATCGAGATTGCCAGGAATCCGAAGTGAGCCTGGCGAAGGGCAAAGCCGCTCTGGAACGACTGGTTGAGTGGTTTCTTAACTAGGAGCAACTGCAGCAGCAGCGCGGTGCCTCCGATTTGCGTGGCCTACATCTCGTTCCTGCGAACGGCTTCATCGAGAAGTTCTTTCGCTTGTCCGTGCGTTTCCGCTTTCAATGAAGCGAAAGGAGGAGACCCGACACGGGATGTCGGGTCTACGAATGGTTTTTCTCCGTGACTAGCGTCTGCCACGAGCCTTGCAATCACCGACGTCAGGCTGGTAGTGCCTGTGATGTGTTCAGTGCCGGGTACACCGAAATGAATCCAGCCCGAGTTAAACCCATCGACCATTTCGGCGCGAGGCTCCGTCCGGCCTTCCGGCATGCCTTGGCCGACGAAGAATTCCGTCCACTTCTCACGCGGGACGACAACCGCTTCGATGGTGCGTCCGAGTGCATTGCTCAATGCTCGTGCAATATCGTTGGGGGAATACTGCTCGGGACCGGCAACCTCAATATACCGGGTGCCTGTCCACTCCTGCCGCAAGACATCCGCCCCGACCTTGCCAATGTCAGCGGTAGCAACCAGAGAGAATTTGCGATCCAAAGGATAAAGATTAGAGCAGATCCTTCCTTCTGACTGTGCGGTGGTAACGTCCCAGGCATGGTTTTCCATGAACCAGCCAGCCCTCAGGAATGCGTGAGCAAAAGGCAGATCTCCGAGCGTTTGCTCCAGCAGATGCGAACCGGTGATAAGTCCCAACCCGCTGGTCTGTTCGGCTCCAATTGAGGAAAGGTATACCACTTTCCTCGGCAGAGCCTTTGCGAGAGCTGCATGGTAGGACGCCAGAGTCTTGCGCACTTCCGGAAAGCCGGGAACCGGCGCAAAGTTCGGCGGAACCATGAGAAACACGCCATCCGTTCCTTCGAATGCGCATGCCAGTGAGTTCGGATCATCGATGTCCGCAACCGCAATCTCTGCCCCACGGTCTCTCCATCGCACGGCCTTTTCAGGATTCCGAACGATTGCGCGAATTTTCTCGCCTTGCGCCAACAGGTTCTCGGCAATGGCGCCTCCAACTCTTCCAGTGATGCCCATGATTGCGTACATTTCGTTTCTCCTTATATATTTGCGATTAAATGAGTGATCGACCGAATATGTGAGGTTAATTCTCAGAGCGTTGTTTGAGGGTGCTCAGCCAGAGGTCATGTCCCTCATGCATGGCGTTCGGCTGCTTCTCGCTGAATTCGATTGCACCGGGCCCCTTTACAACTTCTTCCGTCACGATGTGGCAGCCTTCGTCCGTCTTCAAGAGAAGGAACGTGTGATAGGCATGCATTCCAGTGCCATGGCCAAACCAGCCGATGCGGCTATTCGGAGCGAACCCATTCACCCGGCTCTCAATGTGGACACCGAAGGTGTCCCACGAAAACCGCGCTCCCTCATGGAGCTTTCCATCCGGGCTGTTGAGCACCATGACATTGTGGGAGTTCGGATACCACTCCGGCCACGCTTGAGCGTCAACGATGTTGGCGAAGACCTTCTCGCACGATGCGTGAACAACGATTTCGTTGTGAGCGAACAGGTCTGCCTGCTCCGGATGAAAGCCATCCGGCCAATATATGTCCTTGGGGCGCTGTGTTCCATCTCCGTTGAAAAGAGCCTCGTTGATCGGCTTCCATCCCGCCGCTTGAGCGTGCCCCGCAGCAATGGCTCCCATTACCACCATGCAAAACATTACGACTCTTCCTCCACTCCAGACTGACATTTTCGATTCCTCCATACCTTTCGATAGCAGAGCAGCGCTGGATCGGTGCTGCGATCTCCGTTCTGCTACGACCTGTACATCTGACGCAGCCAGCAAAGACGAAGCGCCAGAATTTCCCGCATTTTGCTCATGACTGGTTATCATCAATCTATGAGATTCGATGATCGAGTTTTGAATGGACTAGGTGTCCTGGCTGCCGTAGTGAGAAGCGGACACTTCGCTATCGCTGGCAAATCGCTGAATATGTCGCAGTCGGGAGTGAGCCGCGCAATCGCGCGATTAGAGGCACGCCTTGGTATACGTCTGTTTGAGCGGACCACCCGCACTGTTGCATTGAGCGAGGAAGGGCGCAGGCTCTACGAACAGATCGTTCCGCTGCTCGCGGGATTGGAAGAAGCAGCGGCTTCAGTAGTCACCTCTAAAGGCGCCGTTCGGGGAACCCTGCGGGTCAATATGGACCCGTTCATTTCACAGCTCATCCTCGGGCCGCAACTAAGTCGATTTATGAAACAGTTTCCAGAACTCAAGCTTGAACTGATTACTCGTGACCAGCTGGGCGATTTAGTTGCAGAAGGCTTTGACCTTGCCATCCGCTTCGGTGAGCCTCGTCCATCAGCACTCGTAGCCCGAAAACTCCTCGACACTAGGGTCGTTACTGTAGCTTCACCGGTCTATCTGAAGAAGGCGGGCCGTCCAACTCATCCCTCCGAGCTTGAGGAAGGCAATCATCGCCTGATTGATTTTCGGGACCCTGAAACCGGCCGTGCCTACGAATGGGCTTTCCGGCAGGGCCGTAAGGAAATCGAGATCAGCTCGAAAGCGCAGCTGCTGCTCAGCGATGTTGCAACCATTCATGCAGTCTGCCTCGCTGGTTACGGTATGGCACAGCTCCTGGAACTTGGGATCGAATCGTTGATTGAGAGTGGACGCTTGGAGGTCGTCTTTTCTGATTGGCTCGATGAACGATTTTCTCTCTATGCGTTGCATCCATCTCGTAACTATCTTCCCCCGAAGACGCGCGCGTTTCTCGACTTTGTCATTGCGATCGTAAAGTCGCCGAAGCCCAATTCACTGTAAGGCCTGCACGCAGCAAAATGGCTGCGCAGCTAGCTCGGAATATCTTGCCAATTCGACTAATCGTGCCGCGAAGCCATAAATGCGCCGCATCCGTGTTCCACCCCTTGGATGCCATACCGTCAGATACTTGAATCCGGTTTCAACGTTCGCAGGCCATGCTTTCCGTGATAGACCGGCTTGAGATGGTTGCCACGCAATAGCTCGGCCAGCTTGCGCGCATCGATCCGATCACTCTTACTGCCGTCTTTCAGCGGGGCATTCTTGCGCGGGTTACACACCAGGGCTTCGCTGACGTGCGGCTTCAGAGGGTCCTACAACCATGCTGCCCAGTTCCTTCTTCAAAGGTGACGCGCACATCTCCACGCAGCCCTTACCCCGGTGGGGACTTCACCCACTGTTCATGCCAGCCTGCGCTGGACGCACACTTCACCGTACTCATCCTTGGGGCCCGCCTTATCGGCCGACTGCAACCTTTCGCCGTCGCTGCTCGCTGGCCTGAGTCATTTCGCTCATATCGAAAGCTGGACGTATCTCCCACAACGTCCCATACTTCAGGGCCGGATGCTGCGACATGAGCTGAATGGCATCATTCATGTCCCGCGCCTCAAGCACGCCAATGCCGCCTAGCTGTTCCTTGGTTTCCGCATAGGGACCGTCGGTGGTCACGACTTGGTCGTTCTTCCAAGACAAGGTCAATGCGGTTTCAGCAGGCTGAACAGCCTCTCCCACAACACCGTGCCCGTTGGCGCGCAGATAATCGTCGTACTCAAAGCATTCGTCGAACATTGCGTTTCGCTCTTCCTCGGTCATAGCCGCGTGTTTTGCCGGCTCGTAGTATCCCAAACAGATGTATTTCATTGTTCTTCTCCTCTTGGTGGGCGCAGCGGTTGCAGATTTTTCTATCACTATTTCAAGTAGCGAAGCGCAACAGACCCTGATTTAAAGATCTCTGACTCAACAAGTTTCAGTTGCAATCTCTCCGGCAGGCTCACACCTTCCAACAACCGTCTCCCTTCTCCTGCAATGATTGGCCCAACGACAAAACGATATTCATCAACCAGACCAAGCTCTATAAGTTGTGAAGGAACACTTACCCCACCGGTCAAAATGTCTCTGCCTTCTTCCTGTTTCAATTTAAGTATTTCGTCGTGAAGGTTCGAACGAACAATTCTCGTATTTCGATCTTCAGTTCGGTCCAATGATCGCGAAAAAACAACTTTTTGAGTCGAGTCAAATGCCCGAGCAAATTCGGTATCTGCTTTTGTCTCAGTTTGGTTTTTGAGGACTTCAGGCCAATAAGGAACCATCAATTGATAGGTTTTACGCCCAAAGACCTGCAGGTCAACCTCTCGCGTGAGGTGAGTAAAATATTCAAGGTTTTCTTCATCGACAAATTGTTTGGTGTGGTCGACGCAGCCATCCACGGTAATGTTGATGGCGTAGATTACATTTCTCATTTGATTGTCCGGCCCCTCATCTCTATTACGTCGGCTTACGCCGTCGTGTCGTCGAACTAGCCGGTCTTCAATGGCCCAGGAGCCTTGTAGATATTGATAACGATGCCCGACGGCAAAGCTTGCGTGCCGGCGAGCTCGAAGGAACGTGGCGGCGTTCCGTCCGCAAAGATGCGCTTTCCTTTACCCAGGAGGACTGGATCGACGAGCAGAACCATCTCATCCGCAAGGCCGTGTTCGAGCAGCACCGAAGTCAGCGTCGAGCTGCCAAAGAGGATCAGGTCAGGGCCGTCGTGCGACTTGATGCGGCGAACGTCCTCGACGAGGTCCGGTCCAATGCCCTCGGACGGGCCCCATTCCAGGCTCTCAGGCCGGTGGGTGGCGACATACTTCGTCGCCGCATTCAGGCGGTCCGCCATCGGACTCTTCGGCGCCTTCGGCCAGAAGCCCGACAATAGATCGTGGGTTCGGCGGCCAATCAGCAGATCGAAGCTCTCGCCATACATCGCGAGGACTATCTCTCTGCCAGCGGGGGTCAGATAGGGCGCGCTCCAGTCCCTGTAGAGGAAGTCGTCGTCATCGGCGGACTGCTGGATCACGCCGTCCAGCGAGATGTGTTCGCAAATTTTGAGCTTTCTCATTTATCGTCTCTTTTTCGTCGAATGTTCCGAAGTCGCGGCGGTCCAGACTGTTTACTTGCTTT
>Ga0206981_10076_pt1 | contig 29253 bp, 28 predicted proteins | sample Alteio_BWMinCont_17_FD_153312 | JGI IMG/M metagenome (GOLD analysis project Ga0206981, IMG submission 153312) | Enriched cells from forest soil in Barre Woods Harvard Forest LTER site, Petersham, Massachusetts, United States -... | ecosystem: Environmental > Terrestrial > Soil > Temperate forest >... | reverse complement strand
CTGTCGAAGTGAAAGCGATTATTCAGAAAAATGCCCAATACGACTTTGAGAATAGAAAGCGGCTTGTCTCTTCAAAGGGAGTTTCGCAAGAAGAGTATACCCATTCGGAAAGTCATTTGAAGTCGACTGATGGGGATTTGGCGCAGGCAAAAGCCCAGTTGAAAATGGCTGTCGATGCCGTCGGGCAAACACCGTTTGAAAGCCATCCTCTGCTTTTGAAGCAAATTGCCGTTGTCAAAGAAGCCTATTATTTCCTTAAGCATTGTGTCGTGAAAGCTCCAGTTACCGGCTATGTAGCCCAGAGGAGCGTGCAGGTGGGGCAATGGGTTCCGCTCAATGCCCATATGCTGTCAATCATCCCTCTCAATACGATGTGGATCGATGCCAACTTCAAGGAAACACAGCTAGCGAAAATGCGGATCGGTCAGCCAGCGGACGTCGTCATCGACTACTACGGCTCCGACGTAAAATTCAAAGGGATTGTGCAAGGGATCGGCTTTGGAACAGGCAGCGTATTTGCGATTATCCCGCCGCAGAACGCAACGGGCAATTGGATCAAAATTGTTCAGCGTTTGCCTGTTAGGATTACGTTAGACCCTGATGAAATCAAGAAATATCCCTTGCGGTTGGGATTGTCTACCTATGTGAATGTCAATATTTCAAATACTGACTTGCCAATGATTGCGCCGAAAGCAGCGGTTAAGCCAGTGGCAATGACTGGCGTCTTTGATGTGGACTTTAGAGTGGTCGACCAAGCGATCTCAGAGGCTCTAAAGAAATAGAAGTCTGATTACAGAAGTGTCCGCTGCGATTTTTAACGCAAAGGGAGCAAAGAAACGCAAAGAACGCAAAGATTTTAATAGAAACCGCAAACTCTCCTAGAAATTATTTTATCGCTTTCTGCAGCATTAAAATACTTGCTATAGAGAAAATCTTTGCGTACTTTGCGTTTCTTTGCTCCCTTTGCGTTAAATTTGTAACAATTGCTTGAGTTTAAGAAGAGGCTGCTAAAGATGTATTTAGGAGAGATAGTGAGAAAATTAACTAAGGCACAAAGGTCAGTTTCAGAGCTGACCTTTGTGCTTAAGAGGCTATTCCTCTTCTTCTTCGTCTTCAAACCCTTCGAGGTCTTCATCATCGAAGTCGGCGCCAAAGAAAAAGTCTTCAAGCAGGCCTTGTGTAAATGTCAAGTGTGCTGCGATTGAAATTTTTTCTTTGCGATCTAGTTTGTTCAGATCTTTATTTGTGCCAATCAGCTCTTTAACGATAGCGATCGTCTCAAGAATCAACTGAGATTGCTCTGCAAACTCTTCGTTGCCTTCTTCTTGAGTAAACTCACGCACGTCTTTTTCTGCTGTGTCAAGCATTTCCTTGATGTCTTCGACTTCAGGAAGCTCAATAATTTCGTTTGTCATAATTGATTACCTTTGTTAACGGGGTTCCAATGATTATGGGCTTCCTGTGGATTATTCGCCAGTAGAATTTTGGGATAAGATCATTTTGACTGCAGGGACATGTTTCATTGTTAAGGCGATGACATGCGTTAGATCAGGAGGGACAATCAAAGCAACGTGATTGTTTTCGAGCAATGTTTCGATGGTTGCAGACATCCATTTCATCGCAAATTTTTTCGCGGGACATTGGTGAGCATTTTTGCCAAAAGGACAATGTTGTTCTTTATTTTCACGTTCCGGTTCATAGTCTGTGGGATTGGGGAATAGATCCGGATTGTAAGCGTGAAAAATGGGATGTGTGGACAGAAGGTCTCCTTTACATAAGTGGTATGAACCGTTTGCTGTCGTTATTATTGTGTCATGATTGAGTTGCCGTGTGACTCCTGAGGAAGGTATCATTCGCATCGATTCAGCTAATTCTTTATCAGTATCAGGGTTGGGTGTTGCGTCGTTTCGCGCTTTTTGAACTAAATGCTCGGTGACGTTAAAAGAAAAATTCTCCTGCATGCCAATATAAACAGCGATTGCATTATGTAGAAGGCACATCTCTTCGAGGGTCATCCCGTTTGTGGCGGCCAGGTTTTCGTGTTCCTCTTTTTTTTGTTCATTAAACGAGGCAATGAATTTATCAAGTGTATTTTTTAACCAGTACTCGATGAGAGAGGTAGGAGGTTGATGAATTTGATAGGTTTTCATTGTTTCGCGAATATGCTCGAGTAGATAGGTCGTCAGGTCAGTGGCGAAATAATTGGGCTGATACCTGAAATACTTGGCATAAATTTTCTTTGCGGTCGTGTACAAGTTCCCCAAGTAGGAGCCATTGCTGGCTGAAAAAAAATCATTTAGTACGTAGGAGAAGTCTTGTTGCTTGGGGAGGGGGATGCCCATGAGATAGGTGGAACAAAGTCCGAAAGCTAAGGAGGAGAAGCTAGCGAAGCAGTCGATCGCCCCCTTATCCTTCCATTGATTAAAATACTGTTCTTGTGTGACTAACGACCATACTTCTAGGTCTTTTATGCACATGTTTAAATAGGTTCGGATACTGTCGTCCATGATTTTACAAGATTCTGGAGAGATTGCAAAGGGAGATAGCTGTAAATTGAGATTGTTAGCGACAGTTCTAGAAACTTCAGTATCGAATAGATAGTTTATTTGAGATCCTTCTCCGAGAAAACGGGAGTCTGCGAAAACAAGTTGCTGTGTAGCCGGAGTTAAACACATATAATGATGATTAGATCCATTGCCGATTGCACCCTTATAATTCTTTACCCGGATAATGTCGGGAACAATCCCTTCGGCTTGAAATTTTTGAAGCATTTGAATGCGTTCTTCTGCCGTTTTGGGACATTCAATAGCTTCGATGGGTTTTCTATTTACATGGTGTCCATTTAAAAAAGTGGTCACTAAAGTTTTATCAGGAAATGTATACCAACAGACATGTCCGTGTTTAAGGACAACGGGCGAGGTTTCATTTGGCATATTGCCTCCAAAAAATTGGAGATTAGTTCAGGAGATGATTTGATGCATCAAATTTTACAAATCTGATATATTCTGGCACTTATGAAATGATAAGAGATTAAAAGAGATGTTAATAGAAAACGTTGTAATTAAAGATGCCCGCCAAGGGTACTGCAAAGCCACCCTCATGATTGTCAATGGACGCATTGCCGATATTGTGATTACCGATGATAACATTCACGGTGCCGAGTTTTATGTGACTCCCGGATTTGTCAATAGCCACTTGCATCCTAACCAATTGTCGGATCGCCGGCTTTTAGACGAGCTCAACATCACCGAGTTGCTTGATCAAATGCATGGGGTTTACAAAAAAACCGATGAAGAGAGATATACCCACGCCCTGCTTGTGTTAATGGAAGCCATCAAGGCGGGTGCCACAACGATTTATGGAGTGGCGAACCATCCTTTCCCTGCTATCAGAGCATTCAAGGCGTTGGGAATAAAAGGAGCAGTCTCTTGCTTCTACAATGATCAATGGGAGGGGTATGGCGCGCCGCCCGTCTTATCAACTCTAGAAGGCATCAAAGAGCATTTTGCTCATGCGTTTAGCGAACAAGATGAACGAGTGAAAATCCATATCGGAGCGTCTTCCGTCGAAAGTACATCCAATGATTTGCTTTTGCTGCTGAATGAACTGGCTTCACACTACAATACAAAGGTTAATTTGCATGTCAGCGAGGGAGTCGCCGCTGTGAATTCGTGTAGGCAATCGCGAGCGACGACTCCTGTTAGGCTATTGTCAGAGCTGGGTGTTTTAGATAGTAAGTGGAATTTGATTCATGCTGTGACCGTTGACGATGAAGAGATTGAACGCATTGCGTATGCAAAAGCCAGCGTCATTCATTGCCCTGTCAGCAATGCCAAGACCGGTGTGGGAATTGCTCCTATCCGGAAAATGAGGGAGAAAGGGATTCAGTTAGCGTTGGGTAGCGATGCCTGCAGCAATAATAATACGAACAACGTGTTGAATGAGGCTTATGTTGCCGCGCTTTTGCAATGCGCGATTCAACAGGATCCTCGTGCCCTTCCGGTGGAGGTGCTGATGCAGTGGCTGACAACAAACGGTCACCAAGTTGTAGGAACCGGACAAAAAGGAGCCTTAAGTGTTGGCGAGCCTGCAGATCTGCTGCTTTGGTCTTTAAAGGAAAGCGCGTTTGTGCCTTTGATCCATGAGAGATTGGATGCCGCCTTGATTTACAATGCGCCGGATTTAAAGCCGCACACTGTTTTGATTGATGGCAAGCCCGTTGTCGAGAACTACAGGTTTACGCTGATTCCCGAACATACGCTTTATGAAGCGGCGAATGCCTGCGGCTTTTCACTCTGTTTGTAGCGTAAATACAGGGCTAGCTCTTGATTGTAATTGGAAGTGGACGACCTGGACAGCTTGGACTGACTGGACGACCTGGACAAAAAACAAGTCTAGGTCGTCCAGACAGTCCAAGCTGTCCAGGCCGTCCACGTCCAATTAGCCCTTGCGTAAACTTTTTTGTGAGCGGATGAATGAGAATTTTTGCTTATTTTTTTCTCCTAGTTTCTTTTGCGAGGGCAAATGCACAAGATGCTTTCGATCCTTTAAAAAAAGTCGTGTATACATGCATTGCCGGCCGGTATGATCATCTGATCTCTCACGCGTATGTTTGCGATCAATGGGATTACATCTGCTTTACAGACAATCAGGAGCTTCTTGACGAGGGGCATAGCCAATGGAGGGTATATCCGCTGCAGTTTGCGTCGCTGGATAATGCGCGAAATTCGCGATGGCATAAAGTTTTTCCTCATCAGATTTTGTCTGAGTACGACGTTAGCCTCTATGTGGATGCCAATATTGACATCATTGCGCCCGATATATTTGCGTATTTGAATGATGAATTGCTGAGTCAACCGGAAGAAGTCCTGGCGGTTCACCCCCATCTTTATAGAGAGTGTATTTATCAAGAAGCCGAAGAATGCATCCGCTGGAAATTAGATGATCCCTCCATTATCAATGCCCATATTTTGAAGTTGAGGGAGCTAAATTATCCAGAAAACAATGGACTGCAAGAAAACAATATCATTTATAGACGGCATCACGACAGTCGAGTCCAGCAAGCGATGGGGGAGTGGTGGTGGTGGATATGCAATTACTCAAGGCGCGATCAGCTGAGCTTCAATTATGTGATTTGGCATCAAAATCTGAACATCCATCTCTTTAAAAAACAATTCGCACGTGATCCCCACTACGGAATCTTGCTCGATCATCTTAATGAGTAACTCTCTGGCACGGCCCAGCAATCTCCCAGTTGCCTGTCGAATTCTTCAGGAGTAAAGCGCGCAAGCCCAGCGAGTGGGTAGTTCGTCAGCTCGCCAAAATAAATACGGCCATTGACATTGTAAAGGTCGACGCGAATGAAATCGAATCCCTCTCCCAATCGCTCTGCAATAGCAAACATGTCTTCTATATTTGGAGGAAAAACAATCTCGGAAGAAAAATTATCACAGTGATAACGGACATTTACTTTCTGGAGATTACGGTCATAGATATTGCATTGATTGTTTTCAAAGCGATTGATATTTACTTGAATATATAGGGCGTGGCCGGAGAACACAAAAAATTTCCAATCGGTAGGGATTTTCCCTTGATCGTCGAGCAGCATTTTTTCAACAAATACCCGTCGAGGAATGTGCTTGTAACACCATTCACGCGATTGATCATAATAGTTCGTGTTTAACCATTTCCGTAGCTGCGCTTGGGCTTTTTTGCGGTCAAGGGCGCTTTTGTCGGGGACAATGATATTCCAGCCCGACCCGTGGTTAGTTTTGATGACGAATTTGGAGGGCAGCCGATCCCAATCGATCTCTTCAGGCCTTTTTGCGATTTGGTAAATCTGTTGCAGGTATTCTGAACCGATACGCGCTTCCACAAAATTGCGCACTTTTATTTTATCCGCAATTTGCGTCAGAATGGGACGCCTGTCGTAAAGTTGTTTGTAGGCAATTTTCTCGTTAAAGGTTGTCGGGTTGCTGAGGTTAGGGTATTCGCCGAAAGTCGCTTGGTAGCGCTCGCAAATCAGGTTGCAGTCGAAAAGCCATTCGTTGAGGGTATCCTGGGGATTCTCTTCTGTCGCCTCTGCGGATGGCACTTGGAAAAAGAGAAGGACATAGCAACAGAATCGAATGAAAGGTGTGCTCCGTTTTTTCAGCATACGTGCTGTCTCCACCAGCGATTATAGCTGGAATCTTAAGCTTTCACATCATACTTTGTAAACACACTCTTACTTTCACACCTGCCGCTTGCCCGAGCTTGCGAGGGCCTTGGAGTGCGTGTGCTTCTGCACCGCTTTTCGTATCCCACACGCACTCTTAAACTTACAGACTACGCTCAGTTGAATTAAGCTTCTTAAAGCATAGAATGTGTGTGGGATACGAAAAGCGGTGCAGAAGCACACGCACTCCAAGGCCCTCGCAAGCTCGGGCAAGCGGCAGGTGTGTCGGGACGGTGTGTGTGGCCCTCGCAAGCTCGGGCAAGCGGCAGGTTCACTAATCTGTTTTCCTTTCAAATAGGCTAGTGGTATACAGATTCTTTGAATAAGGAATGATGTTATGGACGTGCCTGTTGTTGAGCCGATCAATTTAAAAATCGTTTTTATTCTTGCGATTGGGTTTGCTTTTGCCAGTATTTTGGGCTATCTGACGTACCGCGCCAAGCTTTCTCCGTTGTTGGGCTATCTTATTGGCGGCTATTTGATCGGTCCTTTTTCTCCGGGGTATGTTGCCGATCTCAATTTAGCCGAACAGTTGGCGGAGATTGGTGTCATTTTGATGATGTTTGGCGTGGGCCTTCATTTTAAGTGGCAAGACTTATTGAAAGTGAAAGGCATTGCCATTCCGGGAGCGATTTTTCAGATCATCATTGCAACGGCTGTTTGTGCATGGCTGACCATAGCGATTGGGTGGTCTCCGATTACAGGGGTTCTCTTTGGTTTGTGTATCAGCGTGGCAAGTACTGTTGTGTTGATGCGGGTCTTAGCGGATAATAAACTTTTGGAAACCGAGCGTGGGCATATTGCGGTCGGATGGTTGATTGTCGAGGATGTTATCACAGTCGGGATTTTGCTGTTTCTTCCGCTGCTGTCTTCGTTTTCTAAAGGGGAAGAACTTTCTTATACGACAGCCTTTTTAAACATGGGATTGATCATCGGTAAATTTATTTTACTGGTCGGTTTCATGTTCACAGTGGGTAAGTGGATTGTCCGGTTTTGGATAACAAAAGTCCTTGGGACGGAATCGCATGAGCTATTTACATTGACGATTCTGGCCTTGACATTTGTGATTGCAGCAGCCTCGTCCGTCATTTTTGGAACGTCGATTGCCTTAGGGGCATTCATCGCAGGGATGGTCATCGGTCAGACGGATATTCGGCATCAGGTGTCGATTAATGCGGAGCCCCTTAAGGATGCTTTTGTGGTGATTTTCTTCCTATCGGTGGGGATGTTGTTCAACCCGGACATTATTTATACGCATTTCCTGGTTTTTGTGGTGGTGCTAGGCGTCATCATGCTCGTCAAACCGCTCACAGCTTTTCTGATTACGATCGTTTTACGTTATCCCTTAAAAACGGCATTGACGATTGCTGTGGCGATGGCGCAGATAGGGGAGTTCTCGTTCATTCTTGCGGAAGAGGCTTTGAAATATAAATTGATTCCTGATGATGCCTACGACCTGGTGGTCGCCTGTTCCATCGTTTCGATAGCGGTGAATCCGTTATTTTTTCGACTCGTCCGATAAAATAGCTACTTGGCTTCTAAAAGACCGAGTTTGAGGAAGCAGCCTTTGAGTTCTTGATTTTCCGGCTTGGTGAAAGCGTCTGTTCCTGCAAGCCAGGTGATGTAATCTTTGGGAACTTGGGCTAGTGGTTTTCCCTGATGTTTCCCAAAGGGCATGTGTTGGATTTCACGCGGCTTGTTGAGAAGGGCAAAAATGGTATCGATGTCAAGGTCGTCGGTGAGGTTGCAGAAGACCTGATGCAAGACATGAACGTCGTCTAAGGCTCGGTGTGCGTTGTTTGCTTCGATGGCATAAATTTCTCTTAAAAACTGCAGCGTATGCCTAGGCAGGTCGGCGCGATAGCGACGGGCCCATTTCAGGCTGTCCAGATATTTCCAGTGCTCAGGATGCGTTAGCCCATGCCTTGAAAATTCGTTTTTCAAGAAATGCATGTCGAAGCCGTCATTATTATGGGCAATTAAGACGACATCTCCGTCGCAGAAATCGATAAATTCCTGGCCGATAATCGCAAAGGAAGGGGCCTCGGCGACCATTTCATCGGAAATATGATGTATAGAGGTAGCTTCCGCAGGAATCGGACAGCCGGGATTAATGAGCCTTTCAAATGTGCGATTGAGGACAGGATCAAACGCGGCAATCTCGATGATCCTGTCTTTCTCTGCTTTGACACCTGTGGTTTCCGTGTCATAGAAAATCGGTCGCATTGGCATAGATTATTGGCTTTTCTCTGCTTCGCGGACTTTTTTCATGACTTCTTCATACTTTGCATTACCCGTTGCGACAGCGCTAATGACGCCGCCAAAGGTCCGTCCAACCGTCGGTAGCGAAGCTAGGAAGGCTTCGATCAACCCTTCTTCAATTTCGCCTTTAAAAGCGGGAACCATCGCACGATAAAAAATCACGCGCGATGTTTCATCCATTCCAAAGCCTGGAATATCGATCTCTTTGTTAAGCGTATGAAGGAGTCGTCCCACTTCGCCTTCAGAACCATTGGCCAAAGTGCAGGGGATGAACATGAGCATTTGCAGAAGATCTTCCTGATCGTAAAGGCGAACGAAAACTGGAAATTCTGCGTCTTGGATTTTCAGCAGATAATAAAGTTGACCCGTCTCTTTTTGAGATTGGACATCCAATTTGTTCGTTACAAGCAGTTTCTGAACGTTTTCTAGGGTTAATTTCATGGGTTTCTTCCTTAGTTTAATAACTCATCGACGGGGCCATTCCATTGCCGCGGTCGCGAGTGATATCGGGATTATTTGTAACCGGAACGAGTGAGCAATCATCGTCGGTAGGCATTCGATAGCAGCCAGTCAAAGCAGTAAGTGCAAAGGCAAGTGTGGCAAAACAGATGAGTGTACGCATTGTGACTCCTTTGAGATAGAGGAATGAGATTAGCTTTTTTAAGGATTTCCTTCAACTGCTTCGTTTTCTATGGTTGGCACTTCGCCGAGCGCTCGTAGTCCATTGATGGATTCGCCCACGACAAGTTGTTTTCCGTTGATTTCCAGCAGGTAGATAGAGGTTTTTGGGGAAAGAGAGCGTCGTTCAAGAATTTTGATTAAGCTGGTGGTGTTGGCTTGCTGAACGCGAGTATGCAGCATTCCTTTGAGCATCCAGCTCAAAACGAACAAGACGGCAACGACAATGCCTAAAGTCGTCAGCATGCTCATAAACTCGTTCATAAATAAGTTCGGTTCCCCTTCCGTCTTCTTAAGCTCTTCCAAGAGTTCGGGTTTAAAGTTGTCCGCGAAAGCAACCAACGGTAAAAACAACGCTGAGACAAAAGAAATCGCCTTGTTCATTTCACAATTCCTCAAGATTTTTACTGATCTTATAACGATAATGCGATTAAGAAGGGAAGAGACAAAGACACAGAAGACGAAAAAAGACACGAAAGACAAAAGACAAAGACACGAAAGACGAAGAAAGACACGAAAGACAAAGACTTATAACTTTGTCTTTCGTGTCTTTGTCTTTCGTGTAAAAAAATAGGCTCTTGGGTATGATCGGTCTACTATGATGAACGGGTTGATCGCATTAGATATTGACGGGACGTTGATGACGGAGAGGATTCCGATCCACGATGAAGTCATTGATTTTCTAAGTAGTTTAGTATCAAGTGGTTGGAAAATTGTTTTCGTGACAGGGCGCCCGTATGTCCTTGCTATACAAGCTTTGCATAAGCTCAGTTTCCCCTATTATTTGGCGGTCATTAACGGGGCGACAATCCTTGAAATGCCTTCCAAAAAAGTGATTGCCCAGCATTCGCTGACGTTCGATGTCATTCCGGAAATGGAGCTGATTTGTGAAAACCTGCCGACAGATTTTGTTCTTATTAGCGGTTTTCAAAATGAAGATGTCTGCTATTATCGTCCGGGACATTATCCTCCGGAGCTTCTTCACTATATTCAAGAGCGATATACGGCCAATCGGGAACCCTGGCATGCAGTGCCTTCGTTTACCGGGTTGCCGATCACAAGTTTTTCGGCGATCAAATGTATCGGTGATCAAGCAACGATTGATTCGATTGCTGATCAGATGACTGAGCGTCTAGAGTTGCATGCCACGCCCATTCGCGATCCTTTTAGCAGGGACGATCATTTTGTTGCCCAGGCGACAAAAAAAGAGGCGGATAAGGGGCGGGTGATTGTCGAGCTGAAGCAGCTGCTGAACATTTCCGGAAAAGTGATAGCGGCAGGCGATGACAACAACGACCGCAGCATGCTGGAGGCTGCAGACATGCGCATTGTCATGTCGACAGCGCCGCTAGATTTGCAGGACTTGGCGCATGTGGTGGCTCCTTCGGCGGCGGATAAAGGGATTATTCAGGGAATAAAGAAGGCTTTGGAGTCGTTGTGAGAGGAAAAATTGGGTTCGATGACCTGCGCATCGATTGCATCATTGGCGATTTGCCGGAAGAACGTGAGGCTGAGCAATCCTTGTTTGTCGATTTGCGCGTAGAAGGGGATTTTTCGAAATGTGCGCGTTCGGATGATGTACGCGACACTGTTGATTACGTGGCGTTGGCAGATTTGTGTACCAAGCTGGCGGTTGAAAGGCGTTATCGCATGCTTGAAACATTTGCTGTCGAAGTTATTGAACACTTGCGCAAGCAAGACGGCATTTTCTCTGTTTGGATTCGCATTAAAAAGCCCAAAGCTTTATCATTTGCAGCACTTAGTGTGATAGAGTTGCAAAAAAACTTCGAAGAATAAGATCCGAAAAATGAAATGGACGTTAGTCACTGGCGCCGCAAAAGGCTTAGGCGCGGAGATCAGCCGAACGCTGGCAAAAGAGGGGCATTCCCTCCTTCTCCACTACAATAAAAACGGCAGTGAGGCAGGAAAATTGGCGCAGGAATGTCGTCACCTTGGTGTCGGCGCGATTTGTCTGCAAGGGGATTTCTCTTCAGCATCCAGTGTTTCTGAATTTTTAGAGAGGGTTCACGAAACCTGTTCCGATCTAAACGGCCTCGTTAACAATGTCGGCATCTATAAAATCGGCTCGGCTCTCAATACGTCCGGCGCTGAATGGAATACTCTTTTTCAAGTGAATTTGCATGCCCCTTTTGCACTCATCCAGTCGCTCGTTCCTTCTTTGATAAAGCGCAAAGGAGCGGTCATCAATATCGGCTTTGCCGGCATTGGCTCGGGGCGCGCCGAAACATATTCGGCGGCCTATTCTCTATCCAAAGGATGTTTATGGGAACTGACGAAGTCGTTGGCAAAAGAGCTGGCTTCCAGTGGCGTGAGGGTCAATATGGTGTCTCCAGGGCATATGGAAAATTCGATTGATCTTCCCGAACATTTTCCCTCGTTACCCCTTAAGCGTACAGCTTGCTTTTCAGAGGTTGCCCGCGCAGTGAGTTTTCTTTTAGATGATGCCAGTGAATACATCACCGGCCAAAACCTGGCCGTGGCCGGAGGCGTGCGTTTATGAGTGAAGGAAACGGAGAGAAAATGCGGCAGTTGATCGAGCTTGCCGTAGCTTGTGGTCGTAAGCGGCAGAGCGAACAGTCAGGGTTGGTTCACCTTTACTATTCAACAACGCAGGAGGATCATAAATCCATCCCGATTGTTGAAAACGTCCTCTTTGCCCTTGCGCTCATGCGAACAAAGACGGTGGAGAACATTCAAGAGGCTAAGAGCATTTTAGACCGCACCCTCCATTTTCAAAATACATCTGAGGGCGTTAGTGTAGGGAACTTTCCCATCTATCTTCATGACTATCCGGTTTGCAAGGATCGGCTTCTCGGAGCCCACCTCGTCACGCCTTTTGCGTGGATTCTTAGGCATTTTTCTCAGGTTCTTGGCGCTGCCCTTAAAGCAAAGCTAGAGGGAGCCGCACGGATGCTCATTCAGCACCTTTTACAGCCTCTGCAGAATCCCTATCATTTGGAAGTGAAAATCGCAGCGGGCGCCCTTGCGCTGGGTGAATGGTTCGGAGAGGCTGCTCTTGCCGACGAAGGAAGAAGGCGGCTGAACGCCATTGAAAGTCAACCCGATTGGGCGGTGTGGTGTGCGCCGGAGTCGGTGTCGGAGATTTTACCGGCGCTACAGCTGGTTTACTCTTCGCTCGCTTCAAGCCCGTGGCAGCCATTATGGGATTATTTGTGCGCCTCCTGGCACTCGCAAGCTCTGACTTACAAAGGCCCGGGTTGGCGTGAATACCAATGGGGATTTGAACCGCAGGCGGTATTAAGCGATCTTTATTTAGGTTATGCATGCGAGGCTTTCAGCAAGCGCAGCTTAGTCGACCATTCCTATCACCTTCAGGCAGCCCTCATTCAACCTTTTGCCGAGCAAATGGTCGATAGCAGAAAACAACTGCATGGGAGCATAGGAGATAGTGCATGGGCAATGGATGTTCGTGGAGCCCTCAGCATCGCTTGCATGAAAAAAGGGACGAGCGTTAACCCTGCCTATGAGCACGCTTTTCACCCCTTTAAGATGGTGTGGGGGAGCGCTGATCAGTCGAGAAGCTTTGTCTGTCAAGGCGGCCGTGTGGCAGCTTTTGACTATCATTTGCTGCCTGCAGGGCCCATCGAGCTTATCTTTGATTTGGAGACGACGCCTCCTCCGGAAGAACGTGAAAAATCCCGCGAAGTCTCCTTTTTCCTCGACGCAGGCGCCGAAGCCCGTTTTCTTGTAGAAGGAGTTCCGGCAACGACGTTTAAGCTGGGAGATGAGGTGAAAATTGAGACGGGAGGAACCGCCTTCCGTTTAAGATGGGATCTTGTGGAAGGGGAAGGGATTTTCATGGGGCATCTCATGCGCAGTAACCGTCCCTCCCAAAAGCATCTGGAAGGCCCTTTGCGGTTTCAATCTTATGATTGGCAGATTTTCCTGCGTACCATTAAACGCTCGGACAATTGCCGTATAAAAGCTACATTAGTGATCGATGAATAAAGGGTTTCTGCTACTGATTTCTTGGGTGTTTCTCAGCGCCGCTTCGCCCTGCTTCCTTGTCATCCATGTCGATGCTCCCCATCTGGATTATACCAGTGGCCAAACCCTTGTGCATTCCTTAGCAAAAAAAGGGCGATTCGGCCATGCCTGGATTTATCTACAAGGGTATCTGGATGGTGAACTTGTCTACATTGAAGGGGGACATTCCGGAGAATTGGGGACAAAGCGGCCTACCTATTTTCACGGTGTCATGGATGCTTTTGAGAGAGGGGAGTCAAATCCAATCGCCTACCTATGGACGAGTCCTCAGGATGGCTTTTTTCAAATCGGCCCCGGAAAGCATAAGGCGACATTTTCTCTTAAAATCGAGATTACTCAGAGTGAATTCCTTGCGATGTATTCTTATATTCGCCCTTCAAATTACAGTTATGCTGAATATTCCCTGACAGGTAAACAGTGCTGCTCTTTTGTTGCCGAAGTGGCCTCTTTTGCTGGCCTTCAGCTGGAGCATCGCGTGACCGTTCCTGTCGAGCCCAGAATGCGTTTCAGAGGCACATGCATGCGCTTGTGGGAAGACCCCGCCTACTCAACCATCATGTTTTCCAGCGTCGACCGCCTGGAACAAAGCCTTAAGCAATTATCTAATTAATTATCGTTACTTCAAACCTGCCGCTTGCACGAGCTTGCGAGTGCCTTGGAGTGCGGTGCTTCTGCACCGCTTTTCGTATCCCGCACGCGCTCTAGGATTTAAGAGGTGTAATCCAGCAGTTAAATCTCTTGAGTGTGGCTTGTAAGTTTAAGAGTGAGTGTGGTATACGGAAAGCGGTGCAGAAGCACCGCACTCCAAGGCACTCGCAAGCTCGTGCAAGCAGCAGGTTTGAAGTGACGGTGCGTGCAAGCGAAAACTTTATGAATGAGTGGGTGATGGATTTATCGGAACAATCAGCAGACTATTTAGAAGGGCTAATTCCAGGGTTGGCAGAAGGAGCCTTCAAACAGGCGTATATGCATGCCTTAGCCTCAGGACAGAATGTGGTCGCTTGTGAGGACGAAAAGCTTGTCGAGGTTCACCCCGATGGCACGAAGAAAATTATCAAAAAAATGCCCTCTCGAATAAAAGTGCAAATCGGGCAACGGATAGAGTTCTAATGAAAAAACTGATACCGCGTATGAGAATGTTCGCCGGGCCCAACGGTTCAGGGAAAAGCACCTTACAGTCAATTATTGATCCTAAACTCATTGGGATTTATATCAATCCTGATCAAATCGAAGCCGCTATTTTCGATCGCTTGATCTATTGATTGACGCTGTGAAGGTCAGTCATCGCGCCTATATCTTTGACAATTCTTTCAATGACCAATCCCATCCGTGGTTAGCAGAGGTCACAAACGGGCACTCGTTGGAAATAAAGTCCAATCTGGTCCCTTTGTGGTTCAAAAGCTTTTTACTGGATAAGTTTCAAAAGTAATTCCAGCCCAATTTACATGCCCGTGCCCTAAACTGCGTGCCCGTGCCCGACCCCTTTTCCTTTTTAATCAACATGGCTAAAACATCAAGTTCGAGTTAAGGGGAAAAGGGAAAGGAGGAGGTTCGGGCACGCGCGCGGGCACGGGCACGGGCACGTAATTAGGTACGGGAAGCTCAGTCTTATATTCAATCTATTAAATAGTTATGTTTAAATCATTCTTAATAAATTCTTTAACAATTTTGATAATTAAATAATATAGGAGGACAATAGTTAATAGGGGTATCTTTTCAGAGGCATGAAACATGGATCCTGCCAGCGGAAAATTGGGGCCAACAATTGGCATTCAGGGGGCTGAAGCCGGGGCTACCCCTGTCGACAATAAAACAGCAGGAAAACATGATTTAGCCGGGCACACCGTCGAAGTCAAACAAGCTGCAACTTTGACGGACATTAAAACCCTTAGTGTCGTCAAGCAGGATATTCTCCAGTCTTTTAAAACAGATCCTTCAACTACGCCGGCTCTTCAGCAAAATCATGTGTTGATTGGAACGAATAGGCCGGATATCAGAAACCCCTTATTATCCAAGACATTTAATGTTGCTTCGAAGAATCTGCTCAATGGCGCTGCCGCTATTCATACCGAAGCATCGTTAAGCAAGGGCACTCTTTTGGCCGTCAATGCCTCGGCGTCCAACGCTTTGGACTCCTTGAAAGAAGAGTCGACCCCTCTTGCCAAAACGCGCTCCGAACTCCTCTCCTTAGAGCAACCAGACAGAGAAGGGCGCGTTCTGACTGCCGATAAGGGCACCGAGAATGTCGATTCGGGTAAAACTATCCGTTATGAGTACAAGGAACGAGGAGTCTCCTTAGGAACCGAAGTGATAGATCGATCGGATGTTGTCACAGATCATGCGAACCTTCTGACTGAAATGAAGGCAAGGCTCGAGGGGGAATTGAGTAAACCCGGCCTGACAAATAAGCAGCAAACTACCCTAAATACAAAGATTGGCATCTGTGAAAGGGAATTAAAAGCATTGAAAAATGTTGCCAATGACGGAGGAAAGAATTTTATCCATTCAAGCTATATCAGGGACAAGCTTGAGCACAATCGGCAAAGAGGAATGAACTTCAAGCTCTCTGTCAATCACCTGTGTCAAGGAATGCCGGTGAATATGCGTAGACAGCATATGGAGGTGAATGGGGAAAAATTGGGCGGTCATTTTCGTTTAGGCATCATGGCTTTCCATGGCAATACCCACACAAACTTGGAAGAAATGAAGAAAATGAGAAGTGACCCGGCGCTGAAAGAGAAAAAATTGCAGGAGCTGAATTCTTTAGCCAAAAACTATGAAAAGGCCCTTTCATCCCAAGGAAAGACCAACTTAGCGCCGAAGGAACAGAAAAAGCTTAATGATGCCCTTAGAGTGACCGACTCGTTGAGATATGCTAAGGACCAGATCGAGCATCTGGATGAATCCATTATCGAACGGGAGACGATCATGCAGATGCAGTTCATGCACCTTCTTAAAGGACATATTGCCGAGAATAAAAGTCAATTAAATAGCCAGAGCAATGACTTTACGATTTGCCACCTAGCTCTTTTGAACCCTCACAGCAGCTCGTTGGATAAAACGGGGTGGATGCATGATGAGGGAAATGAAATTTCTGATATGAATGCCCTTTTTAAAATGTTCGATGGGGCAAAAATGATCTTTGATGGGGAAGGGGAGATGCCGACTTTTGGCTCGGGCGGAGAAGTCCATTTACCCAAATCCTTAGCTCCTGAAGGCTCAGAGGGGCAACCGCGCACTTTGCGTACGATCTTCACGAATATCTCCGTTCAAGGCTATACGAAGAACGACGGCATGCAGCAAACGATTAACGACGCATCTATCGATCAGCTGATTTCCTACGCCCAAAACAGGTTAATCGAAGATCCAAAAGTGATGGATACCCTAAGGGATCTAATGAATATTAAGGAGAGGCTTAAGGGAGGGGAGTCTAACTTCCAATTGGCCGAGGATTTGGGGATGGCGCTCAATAAGATCGGAGTGCCCTTTTCTGACGGATGCTTAAGCGCAAAAGATCGTACAGGATTCGTTAGTGCGCGCATGATGTTGCGTGTGATGATGGAACAGATGCCAGAATCCCCGGCGAAGCAAGAGATAGCAGCAAAATTGGCGTTGAATTTATTGGACGCTGATAAACCGGCAGTTAGGGTTGTCGAAGACAATACAGGCGCCATTGTCCTTAAGGTTTCTCCTGTGAAATTACCGGGTATTGACAAAACCAAGCGAGCAACGCTCTATCTCGGACAAGCCGCTGTCGCTCCGTTGCCTTCTGGGGTAAAAAGAGTCATCAAAATGATCAATGTTAGCTAATCTGATCGACCGCTACACCCATTGCGCTCAATCCATTATCGACATACATGACTGTGCCGGTGACGGCAGATGCCAATGGCGACAGTAAAAAGGCGGCAGCTGCGCCGACATCATCGGCCTCTAGATCTTTGGTCAGCGGGGCGTTGGCACGCGAGTAATCGATCATTGTATCAATGAATCCAATGGCTTTAGCGGCGCGGCTGCGCAGGGGGCCGGCGGAGATAGCATTAATGCGTAAATTCCACTTGCGTCCCGCTTCATAAGCCAATGTGCGTGTGTCGCTTTCTAGGGAAGCTTTCGCAGAGCTCATTCCCCCGCCATAGCCAGGTATCGCTTTTTCCGAAGCAAAGTAGGTCATCGTCAATACAGCGCCCCCACTTTTCATACGTGGTCCGAAATGCGCAATGAGGCTGACAAAGGAATAGGCGGAGGCGCTAATGGCCGCAAGATACCCTTTTCTGGAGGTTTCTAGAAGAGGTTTTTGCACTTCCGGTGCATTAGCAAGCGAGTGCACAAGAATGTCAATTTTGCCGAAATCTTGCTCGACAGCAGCCGCAACGTCGGAAATGGTGTAGGCGGAGAATTCTTTGTAGCGTTTGTTTTCACGGATTTCCTCGGGGACGTCTTCAAGGGTATCAAATGCGGCGTCTAAAGGGTAAATCTTGGCGATCTCCATCAGCGATCCGTCGGAAAGCTTGCGGGAGTTATCGAATTTGCCGTTTGCAAGACTTGTGCCGAAAATACGCATCATCGGGGTCCACGTTCCCACCAGGATGGTGGCTCCCGCTTCTGCCAGCGCTTTAGCAATGGCCCAGCCAAACCCTTGATCGTCGCCAACACCGGCAATAAATGCGACTTTTCCTGTTAAATCAATTTTTAACATAAACTCTCTCCTTGCGAAGATACAGTATATTAAAGATTGGCGTTATTTGCAAATCCCTCCTGTTAAGTAAAATCGTGAACGTGCCCGAGCCCGCATCCTATTACCCATAAGTCATAAATTTATCAGGATGTAAAGGATGGGCAAGATAAAAAGCAGAAGACATCTTCTCATTCGTCTAAGTTTTAACTCTCTCTTATTAACCCCTTTGGAACAAGAATTTCTTGAATTGTTAATAGCCTTAGTAATACCCTTTGCGGCCTTTGCGTCTTTGCTGTTTTCTTTGCGTTAAAAATTTTATCAAGGACTTGGGTATGAGTAGAGGTTACCTAGTGACCGCTAGCATACAGATAAAACGTTTTTAGGCTCAAGTGTCCGCTACAATTTTTAACGCAAAGAAAACAGCAAAGACGCAAAGGCCGCAAAGATCTTAAGAAAACCTAATAGGTTGTAAATGGTTTAAGTAGGTATTTATTTTTTATCCTTCCCATCCTCCCTATCCTGACAAAAATTTATAAGATAGGTGTTTATACAGGCGTCTGGGATGATAACGGCGAATATGAATTTTTAATCAGGATGGGGAGGAGTGCGCCACCCAGCGCAAGTATCTAACAGGTGAAAGTCCTGTGAGGAAACCCGACCGAAGGGATCCTCTATCGAGCCTTGGACTCACGTAGGTAACCAAATGAGTTAAGCGTAGGCAGAGAGACTATAGGCCGTAGGCATCCCGCATGATGCTGAAACTATTGAGCCCCGTAAACATCCCTTAGTAGGAGTGGTCGACAACGTTCCTCCTGTATGGAAGACAACACGTGAGGAATCCGTATATCGGTAGGATCCTTATGCACTCCCGGGGTCAGAGTGTGTGGCATGTAGTTAAAGATATTTGTAGTGAAAGTGGGAGACCCCAAAAGACTCTTTGGAAACAAAGTACTCTCCAAACAAGCGTAAGAGCGAGGCGGAGAGGAGGGTGATGGGGAGTCAGATGGACCATAGTACCTATAACCTGAATAGGGAAGGGTCCAGGGCAATACACGCCCTTGGACAGGAAACGTATTAACCCCATCAGAGGGAGAAAAATGAATACGGATACGAAATTGAAAAGGATAGCTTGGCTGTCCTCAAAGGATCAGAACAAGGTATTTGAATGTATAATGCATCATATCAACATTGATCTGCTGAGGAGCAATTTCCAACGGCTGGATGCGAAGAAAGCAAGAGGGATTGATGGCGTAAGTAAGGAAGAATATGGGGAAGACTTAGAAGGAAATCTAAATAGATTACTAGATGGACTGAAAAGAATGGCCTATATACCAAGTCCGGTCAAAGAACATCTTATACCAAAAGATGGACAGCCCGGAAAGTTTAGGCCACTAGGAATCAGTATCTTCGAGGATAAAATAGTACAGGGCGCCTTTAGGCAGGTCCTAGAAGCTATATATGAGCCTCTCTTTTTGGACTGTTCGCATGGCTTCAGGCCAAAGAGAGGATGTCATACAGCTATCAAGGATTTGAGGAAATACCTGTATGAAAACACAGTCGAAACCATAATTGACATAGACCTGAAGAACTTTTTCGGAACTATAGATCACAAAATCCTTGAGGGCTTCTTAAGAGAGAAAATTGCTGATGAACGATTTATTCGATACATACTACGGATGTTTAAAGCCGGGGTATTAAGCGAAGGAGATCTAGTAATTAGTGAAGAAGGAGTACCTCAGGGAAGTATCTGTAGCCCGATTTTATCGAATATATTTGCCCACAAGGTGCTTGACGAATGGGTAGAAAAGATTATCCAACCATACTGTGCTGGGAAAGTGAAACTCTTCCGATACGCAGATGATGCAATCATCTGCGTAGAAAAAGAGTCGGATGCGCTACGCATCAGAGAAGTACTTCCTAAAAGACTAGCAAAATACAAGCTAGTACTCAACGAGGAAAAGACCAAAATGGTCAGTTTCTCGCGAGAAAAAGTGCAGAATGGAATATCTCAAGGAACATTTGACTTTCTAGGATTTACCTTCTACTGGGGTAAAACAAGGAAGGGATGGTATGTCCCCAAACTCAAAACGAGTAGTAAGAGGATGGACACGAAACTTGAGAACGTCAAGATCTGGATCAAAGATATCAGAAACAAAGTCAAGATGAAGGAAATCTGGGGGACTTTCTGCTCGAAATTGAGAGGACACGGCCAATACTATGGAGTGTCTTTTAACTCAAAACGGATACAGAATTTCTTCTGGGAGGCAACGAAAATAGTCTTTAAATGGCTAAACCGTCGAAGCCAAAAGCGATCTTTTACTTGGGAAAAGTTCATCAAATTCATGGAGAGACATCCTCTCCCGAAAGCAAAAATATGTCACTCTCTCTACTAGACCAAAGCACAAGTAAATGGTGAGTCCTGAGCGTAGTGCCTTAATAGGGCCTGCTACGATCTAACTGGGGGGATGGATCGAGTAATCGACATCTCTACCACCTTGGGAAGGATAAAAACACAAAACTTTGTATATCCCACTTAACCTGAAAAGTTTATCTGTTGCTTTGAATGATTACGAGTTATGGGTAATAGGATGCGGGCTCGGGCACGTTCACGATTTTTAACGCTTGATTTTTGAGACGGCTAATTGCATTTCCTGTGCAGCGTTGTTCAGCTGCTCGATGGCATTGTGAAATTGCCGGATTGATACGGTGGTTTGCTGGGCGGATTCGCTGAGCTGATTGATGGATTCATTAATCTGCTCGGCTCCAATCGACTGCGCTTGCATCCCTTGATTGACGGTTTCAAACGATTCGGTTAGCAGTTGAACTTGCTCGATAATTTGCGAAAGCTGGCCTCCGACTTCCGCCACATGGTTGACGCCTGTATGGATCTCTTCCGAGAATTTATCGACACCCATGACCCCTGCAGAGACCGCAGAGACAATCTCATTGACCATCTTTTCGATATCAACAGTGGCATTGGCGGTTTGGTCTGCCAGACGTCGGATTTCACGGGCGATGACAGCAAAGCTTCGCCCATGTTCTCCAGCCTTTTCCGCTTCGATCGCTGCATTCAACGACAGCAGATTTGTTTGATCGGCTACTTTGGCGATCGTTGTAATAACGCTTGTGATGGTGCCTGCCTTTTCACTTAAAACAGCGAGCTTCGAGGCAATATTTTGGGAAGCATCGACCATTTGCTGCATGATGGATTCCATCTTGCTCAAGCTGTCCTTTCCTCGAGTTGCAAGAGCCGATGTTTCTTCCGCTGTCGTGCTTATCTCGCTCATCGTCCGCGCATAATCCTTCGCTGTGGATGTAATTTCTTTGGCTGTAACAGCGATTTGCTTTGTTGTGGCCTCCTGTTCGACGACCGCGGATTCCTGTTCTTTTGCTGCAGCGGCGATTTGCGTAGACGAGGTTGTGAGCTGGATGCCTGTCCACTGCAATTGTCCGATAAGTCCTTGCAGCGACTCGGCCATTTGATTAAAGGCCACGCTGACTTGTCCGACTTCGTCTTCCACTGTTATGGGAACACGCGTTGAAAGGTCTCCTTGGGCCAGTTTTTTTGCAGATTCGATCAGAATAAGCAGGGGGCGGCTGATTTCTTGAAGGAGAAGATAGCCTAAAATTAAGCCGATAACCGTTCCCGCTATTGACAGGATTAAGCTGTAATACAATTTTTTATAGCTATAGGCCAATCTGACTTTGAGTAAATTATAGATGCTTTCGTTTAAGGCATCCAAGAGGCTGAACCCTGTCGAAATTGATTTAGCGAGAGAGGGATCAATATCAAAATCGATCGTACTATCAGTGCCAAGATTTTTTTCGGTAAGGGTTGTGACCGTTGAAACCTCTTCTGAAAATTGACTAAGAAGACTTTTAACATGCGCTTCAGCTTCTTTATCCTCTGCCAAAATATAATTGTAAATGTAGGCATTATCAACGAAGACATTCAGTTCTTTTAGATTGGCACTGATGAGGGAGGTTGACCGTACGAGGGGGAGCCTCTCTTCAATAGTAGGAGTTTTGATCAATTGAAAAGCATCAAGTTGTTCAGCAAGTACCGGCAGGGCGACGAGAATTTGAGGCAATAAATTCACGCTTGCCACCATGACGTAGTGGCTGTCGACGATGGAGTCTTGGAATAGTTTGGAGACATTTCCCGTATATTCTAAAGTCAATTTTAATTTATCGATGAACTTTTGATGAGCGGGTCCCATTTTCTCAATCGGTGTATTGCTGAGCGTAGACAGAAGCTCTGCCCATTCTGTTTCCATCTCTTGAGGTGTAAGACTTTGTTGGTTTTTTTCTTGTGACCAGATTTTTACTGAAAAATCTGTAATATTATTGAGCCTCTCGGTCTCTTGAAAACGACTATGGATGTCGCTTTCGATAGTTTGGAGTTTATTAACGGCTACTTTATCGCCTTTTTTCGCATCATCACTAACCATCTGATGTTGAATGGCCCGTTCCATGACTTTGTCGACTGCGACTTGATACTCTAAGCCCTTTAATTTGTCTTCGATGAGACCAATTGTTTGGTTCTGCGAGTGGATCATAAAGTAGCTAGTCACGACTAGCGACACGCCAAAAAAACAGGTAATGATTAGAAATTTTTGAGGATAGCTGAATTTTCCCAATAAATGAGAAGTGGATGTTTTAAGCGACTCGAGCATGATGAACCTTTGCTTGTTTTCATAATGAAAAAAAATATTTTTATCAAGCGCGATTACGGATTGATTAGGAATTAGTCGGTGCTTTATGATCTTTGCAAATATGATTGGAAATCGAATGTTTTTAAGTCGTAAAGTGCGTTGGTTTATTTGCTTATGTTTCCTTTTTTACATTGGAGCAAAGACCGCTAATGCGTTGACGGATGGGTTTTTTGTATGGAAGATCTCCTACCAAAACTTGCCGGAAAGCCAATGGGAAGTGCGTGCCTTAGCGGATTCTCAGAGAAAAGAAGTGAATGGAATCTTGGATCAACCTTTCATCTATCTAGGCAAAGGCCACCACGTTTTTGCGTTTGCCAGTGCCGATGGGGAGTATGTTCTAAAATTTCTTAAGCGCAATCCAAGCAGTTTGAATTCCTGGCTTGACACATTCCCTTTGCCTGCATCGCTCAACGCGCTTAGGAAACATAAGCTGGATGAGAAAAGAGAAAGGCTTCATACGATTTTTACCGGATGGAAAACCGGTTATGAAGATCTATCTCTTGAAACCGGCGTTTTAGTTGTTTCAATGAACAGGCAAAGCGGTTTTAAACAACCTGTGACCCTGATTGACCGCATGGGGTTATCTCATTCTGTGCAATTGGATGAGACGGCTTTTGTCCTTCAAAAACGTGTCGATGTGCTCGCTGATGTATTGACGAATTACATTGATAATCAGAAAAATGATGAAGCGAAGCAGCTTTTAAGCCGACTTATAGCCCTCTATCAATCGGAATATGACCGTGGGTTCGCCGAGCAAGATCGGTATATTCTCCGCAATACGGGAGTAACGAAAGAAGGGCGGCCTGTTCATATCGATATCGGCCGTCTGGTGCGCCTAGACAAGCCTATCGGTGATTATCCTCAAGAGCTTATGGATAAAACACGCGATTTATCGACATGGCTTTTCACTAAAGACCCTTCACTGGCTACCTACTTAAATGAGGTGATATGGAACGCAAAACCTTCTTTAAAAATGTAAATTTCCGTCGTTTTCTCATTCTTTTAGGCGTCATCCTGGCCCTATACGGTGCTGGGCGCCTGTATTATCGGGTGACAGGCGGCTTTATGGTCAGCAATATTACATCCACTTTACCCTACGACCCCCGCTGGGATATCACACCGCTTACACAGGCTCAGGAAGAGCGAATCGACGCTCTGTTGTCCCAGCCTTATCGTTACTTGGGGAAGGGATGCCAATCGTATGTGTTCTCCAGCGAGGACGGCAAGTACGTCATTAAATTTTTTAAATACCAACGCGTTCGCCCGCAAGAATGGCTGAAGTATTTTTCGGCGATTCCTGGGGTGGAAGCCTACCGCCAGCGCAAAATCGAGAAAAAGAAGAGAGAGTTGGAGTATGTATTTCGCAGTTGGATCATTGCTTATGAAGACCTGCAGCCGGAAACAGGGGTCGCTTATGTGCACCTTAATAAAAGTAAAAACTTGATCGATCACATGACGATTTATGATAAAATGGGCTTTAAACATGTTTTGGATCCGAATCAATTTGAATTCATGGTGCAACAAAAAGCGACAATGCTGTGTCCTGCCATAGATGAAATGATGGCAAAGGGCGATGAGGAAGGGGCCAAGCATTTGTTGGACCGTTTACTTGACATGATTTTGTCGGAATATGCACGTGGAATGGCTGACAATGACCACGCATTGATGCAAAATACGGGAGTGATTGATGGGCAGCCTATTCACATTGATGCAGGGCAATTTATTAAGAATGCTATCGTCAAAGACCCTAAAGTGTATCATCAGGAGCTTTTCAGCAAAACATACAAGTTCAGGCTGTGGCTAAAGGAACATCATCCGGCACTCGAAGCGCATTTTAATAAACGTCTGCGCGAGATTCTTGGAAGTCAAATGGATACCCTTAAACCCGAGTTCAATAAGGCGAGGGCGGACCGTATTCCTAACGCTTGACCTTCAGGACGATTTTGCCTTGCGTGTGTCCCTGTTTGATCTTTTCCTGCGCTGCCGCCGCTGCTGAAAGAGGCATCTCTTCGATATGCGGGGAAACGATCTTTCCGGCTGAGATCAAGTCGGCAATTTCCGTAAGTTGCTTTCCATTTGGTGACACGAAGACAAATCCGCCTTTCACACGATGCTTTTTGCATAACTCAGGATCGACTTGTTCGACAATGCTCACAATGCGCCCATTAGGCTTCAGGGTAGCATAGCTGTCGCGCAACGTCTGCCCTCCGACACAATCCAAAACGACGTCGATTCCATCTGGATAAAGCTTTCGAATTTTATCATTCACATTGTCTTTGTGATAGTCGATTGCAATGTCTGCTCCAAGCTTCTTGACATAGGCATGATGCTCTTCACTGGCTGTCGTGATAATTTTCGCGCCAATCTGGTGGGCAAATTCGATGGCTAAACTGCCGACGCCGCCGGCTCCGGCGTGAATGAGAATGGTTTCCCCCGACTTGAGTTTTGCAAAATCGAAAAGGGCTTGCCAGGCTGTTAACCCGACCAAAGGGATAGAGGCGGCTTGCGCGTAAGATAGGCTAGCGGGTTTTAATGCGACATGCGCAGCATCGACACAGATGTATTCGGCGTAGGTTCCCCATTTCACAATCTTTTTACGGCAGTAGGCAAAAACAGCGTCCCCTTTCTTGAGATTTTTTACATTCTTGCCGGCAGCTGTGACGATCCCGGCAGCATCCCATCCAAGGATTAAAGGGAACTCGTGAAGCATGAGTCCCTTGAGCATGCCTTCTCGTATCTTCCAGTCCACCGGATTGACAGCCGTGTAATAGATTTCAATTTGGACTTCATTATCCGCTGGCATAGGAGTAGGTAAGTCTTCGAAGTGCAGTTGCTCCTGCCCCCCAAAATTTTCGATGACCATTGCTTTCATGAGCCTCCTCTGCTAGGCTTACACCTAGATTTTTAGGTCAATAGAATTGCATGATTATATAGCCTTTTGACCTTACCTTAATCCGAACCGAAATTTCAGCAAAGGATTCTTTTATGAAAAAAATTGAAACCACGGCGGCGCCTAGTTCAAAAGGTGTTTATTCTCAGGGGGTTGTGACTAATTCCGCCCAGCAACTGCTCTTTGTTTCAGGCCAGTTGCCTATTGACCCAACAACTGATCACTTAGTGACTTCCAACATTGCTGACCAGACTAAGCAAGTGCTTGATAACATTACCGCTATATTAAATGCAGCAGGAAGCTCTTGGCAGCAAGTTGTAAAGGTGGAGATTTTTCTCACAGATCTTAATGCCCATTTTTCTCTCGTCAATGAGATCTATCGCACCTATATTAATCCCTCTCTTCCACCTGCACGCCAAACTATCCAGGTCGGAGCGCTCCCAAGAGGTGCTCCCATCGAGATTTCTTGTATCGCTATTGTGTAAAATTACTTTTAGAGATATACGGAATACAAGTTAAGGAGGTCATCATGACAAAGGTACTTGTTTTATTTGCGACGGACTACGGCAATACTAAAAAAATGGCGGAAACAGTCGCTGCAGGCGCCCGTTCAGTCAACCATTGTACGGTCACTTTGAAACTCGCTGAAGAGGCGACTGAACAGGACTTAATTGACACCGATGCCCTCATTTTGGGTTCTCCAGTGCACATGGGCAGTCCCGATTGGCGCGTAAAAAAATTCATTGACAAAGTTTGCAGCAAGCTCTGGATGCAAGACAAGCTTATCGGCAAAATCGGCGGCGTCTTCGTCACGGGTGGCGGTTTTGGAAGCGCAGGCGGCGGCTGCGAGCTCAGCATGCTGGCGATGATCACAAATCTGGCAGAACTTGGTATGGTGCTGGCTCCTTTGCCAAAAAACACTCCCGGCTATGCTCATGGGGGTTTACAGTGGGGTCCTTATGCCCGTTCAGCAGGGATCAATGGGGATCCTGTGGGTGTTTCCGAGGACAGCCTTGAAGCCGCTTTTCATCACGGAGCAAATATTGCCCGCCTGGCTGAAAGCTTAAAAGGAGCGCATCCTTTTGTTTCCGCTGCAAGCGCAAAAGTTTAGCATGAGGCTAAAAACATTTCTTCAGCTCTCATGTCTCGCTCTGCAGGCCTCATTGGCGGCCATGCAAGTGGACCAGACTGTGGCTATTTTAGGAGAAAGCCGCGGTGATGGCGATTGGGAAACAGGGTTTCTGAATGAAAAAATCGCTGATAAGGTATTCGATCTTATCCGCTCAAAACATCCGCAAGCCGTGTTTTTTACAGGGAATTCTGTTTTAGGATTGGTCAAGAACACAAACGATGTCAATGCTATTCCTGCCCCGGCAAGCGATTCATACAACAATCAATGGCGGCAAGAAGGTTTCAAATATACTGATAAGGAATTTAAGAGGCAGCTTGAAAGATTTTTGACTCTCCGTAACCGTTCGTTGGGGGATCAGGTGCCCTTTTATCCCGTGATAGGGGTCAATGAATCGCTGGGGCCTCATGCCGCCGCCATCTTTCGGGAGACGTTTGGCAAAAAGAATGAGGTGTCGACAGAGGCAAGCCAGCTTGCTTATACTGTTGTTATCGGCCATGCGTTGTTTGTCGTTTTTTCAAGCGCCAGCTTTGATGCCGCTCATCAAACGGCTGTTGGACATGATCTTAATCCTGCCTTGTTGGCGTGGTTGGAGCAAACGTTGCGGCAAAATCGAAAAAAATATCCTTATCTTTTTGTGGTGAGCAATCTTCCCGCATTTTCCACGGATGCCACTGGAGGTATATACCGAGGGTTTGATGAAGATGAGGTTAGCCGCAGTGCCTTTTGGCGCATTCTTTGGCAAAACGGAGTGCTCGCTTATTTTTGTTCGGGCGAGCATTTGTACGACCGTTCCAACCGCTATGGCATTTGGCAGATCATTAGTGGCGGTGCGGGCGCCCCCCTTTATAAGAAGGGGCCTGATCGGGCATTTGCCCATTTTCTTTTGGTCCGTATTCCTTCGGACGGGACTGCTCCACCGCGTGTACAAGTATTTGACACGGAGGGACGTCTTGTCGATGAGTTTGACATTATCTCTAGGGAATATCCTATCTTTCAGCTGAGAATCTCGTAGAAGTCGACCTTGTTATTCGTGAACGTGCCCGAGCCCGTGCCCGTGCCCGATTTTTCCCCTTATCCTAACTTTATGGCTCAAAATACGTGTAAAGGAATCGGGCACGGGCACGGGCTCGGGCACGTTCACGAATCGGGCACGTAGTTACTTCGCTTTTTCATCCATGTCTTTTAAAAAGCGCTGCCAGAGAGCTACGGCTTCTTCCTGATTCTTATTGCCGATCATAACTTTGTCTTGTTCAATCGACAGGGTTGTTTCAAAGCGTTCTCCAGCCTTATCAGGATTCGTGCTAAACTGCTTTATAAAAGATCTGATGGTTTCGATTTGCTTTTTTGTAAGCTCAAAAGAGACCGGTTCCACTTCCTTATCTTTGCGGAATTTTTTCTCGATCTCAATCACGCGCTTGAAATACGCATTGTAGATGCTTGTCAAGGAATTGATCATGCCATCGAAATGGTTTGCGGCAATATGAGATGAGCCTTCGAAATGCGGCCCTTTTTGCTTGACCTTGCCATCGATATCAAGGCCGCCCCACTGATCAATATTCCATGAAAATTTAAAATCATCTGTCATGGACAAATAGGTGCTAGGATCGGTCTTCACATAGGTTCCATTGAAATCGACATCCAGTGCGCTTTTTAATGGCAGCCGATGTGTCACCCTTGGGAGGATGACTTCGAGGAGTCCATTGACAAGCGAGTCTTCCATGGTCTTTCCTGGCTCATTATGGATTTTCTCTAGGGCAGGGTTGATAATTTGGGCGTAACCCTCTTTGATCTCTCCATTATGCTTGAGATCAACATGAATTTTCTCTTGGCCGTCATGGGCTTTTGCAACGGAGAAGTGGAACGATGATTTATTTCTATCGATATTGCTCGACTCGGTTGCTTGCGGAATATCCAGCGTGATGCGAGGCATGGTTGCTAGAGAAGGAGACTTAATGAAGGCGTCAATCTCTTCGCGCGAAGGTAAGTGCGACGCCAACGAAAGGCTCCAGTTTATTTTGCCGACATGTTGAAGAATTTCAGCATTGAGTGGATCGAGCTGGCTCAGCGCAATAAAGGGTTCGTTGAGCTCCATGCCTTCAACAACAGCCTCTAAGCTGATTTTCGAGCCATTTTCTCCGTCAAACTGATGTTTGAAATCAAAGGTTAGCGCATCGATGGATGTAATGCTTCTTCCGGGATTAGCCTCGATGGACAAAACACCGTTATTTAGATTGAAGTAAAGGCGTGAAACACTGAGATTCTCCAACCATACATTGAAGCTTTTCGCGTTATGGATGGGATTGCGGAAATCAATTTCGAGGTCGGTTTTCCCTGAAAATGCCAGCTGTTGTTCGTGCGCTTTGACAAACGCCCGGATTTCCCCTTTTTTCTCGACAAAGCGTTCATCTCCCCATGCGCGTGCCCCTACAATGATATCTCCTTGTAGTTCAGCGCGAAAAGAGTCTGAACCATGTTCAAATTCCACGTGCGGATGATGAAAGAGGGTATTGCAGTAGAAGGGAAATCCTCCGATGGAGATAGCATCGTACTCAAATTTGAAAGGAGAGGTGGCATGTTCGGCTTTCCATTTTTCAAGATGAGCCACCAGACGGTCGCGATGATCATTCGCGCAATGCCACCAGAAACCCGTGTAGGCAG